>NBJMC04203__coassemble_112_pt1 | contig 258508 bp, 236 predicted proteins | sample NBJMC04203__metabat2_low_PE_031 | metagenome-assembled genome bin NBJMC04203 | reverse complement strand
ATCCAAGGGGGTCCGCCCCCTTGTGCCGGAGGTCCAGGAACCAGGAGGTTCCTGGTGAGTCTTTGGTGACTTTCTTCTCATAAGAAAGTCACCCGGGGCATGGGGCGGAGCGCCCATACATTGGGGAGTGCAGAGGGGGGCCGAAGGCCGCCCCTCGCATCAGCGCAGGGGTCCCGCCCCTCACCAAAAGCAAACTTAGACAAAATATGAAAAAAGGGAAAGGGATTTCCCGTTTTTCTTATCCAAAAAAGTTGTTGACAAATTAACAAGAGAAAGGTAAACTAATTGTTGGACACTGATTGCTCTCGGCAAGAGAAAATCAGCTTTGGAATAAAAGAAAAATGGGCACAACAAAAGGCCGTCAGAATGATTTTAGGGAAGAAGGATGGCGCCCTTTTGTCTGCATATGTCGAATATTTTCGAGAGGTGAGATTGCAAGTGTTTAAAATTGTTAACAAGAAGCTGTTAAACGAAGCAGTTGTCCTCGTAGAGGTAGAAGCTCCGTTTATCGCTAAAAAGGTTCTCCCGGGACAGTTTATCATCTTCCGCATCGATGAGCAGGGCGAGCGCGTGCCGCTGACCGTCGCGGACTATGACAGAGAAAAGGGCACCATCACCCTGATCGTTCAGATGGTTGGCCGCACCACCAAGATGCTGGGCGCTATGGAAGCGGGCGAGTACCTGCTGGACGTTGTCGGCCCGCTGGGCATCCCAACCCACCTGGAAGGCCTCAAGAACGTCTGCGTCATCGGTGGCGGCGTGGGCTGCGCCATCGCTTACCCGCAGGCCAAAGCCCTGCACAAGATGGGCGCTAACGTCGACGTCATCATCGGTTTCCGCTCCAAGGACATCGTTATCCTGGAGGACGAGATGAAGGCTGTCGCCAGCAACCTCTATGTCATGACCGACGACGGTTCCTACGGCGAGCACGGCTTTGTTACCGTAAAACTCCAGCAGCTGATCGACGAGGGCAAGGACTACGATGCGGTCATCGCCATCGGCCCGGTTCCTATGATGAAGTTTGTCTCGGAGGTCACCAGACCAAAAGCAATCAAGACCATCGTTTCCCTTAACCCAATCATGATCGACGGCACCGGCATGTGCGGCGGCTGCCGCGTCAATGTTGGCGGCGAGATCAAGTTTGCCTGCGTGGACGGCCCTGACTTCGACGGCCACAAAGTAAACTTTGACGAGCTGATGAAGCGCAATGGAACCAACAGGGAACAGGAACAGCATGACAGCGAACATTGCAGACTGAGAGGTGCCATCAATGCCTAACATGACCATGACAAAGCTCCCCATGCCGGAGCAGGACCCAAAAGTAAGAGCCAGAAACTTTGAGGAAGTTTCTTACGGATACACCGAAGAGATGGCGGTGGAGGAAGCACAGCGCTGCCTCCACTGCAAACATATGCCCTGCGTCAGCGGCTGCCCGGTCAACGTGCAGATCCCGAAATTTATCCAGCTGATCGCCGAGCACAAATTCGCCGACGCCTGCGCTGCCATCAAGGAGACCAGCGCGCTGCCGGCAGTCTGCGGCCGTGTATGCCCGCAGGAGACCCAGTGTGAAGCCAAGTGCGTGCGCGGCATCAAGGGCGAGCCGGTTGCCATCGGCCGTCTGGAGCGCTTTGCGGCTGACTGGGATATGAAGAACGGCAAGAACGAGGTTGTAAAGCCGGAATCCAACGGCCACAAGGTAGCCGTCATCGGCGCTGGCCCTGCGGGCCTGACCTGCGCTGGCGACCTTGCCAAGAAGGGCTACGAGGTCACCATCTTCGAGGCCTTCCACAAAGCGGGCGGCGTACTGGTTTACGGCATCCCGGAATTCAGACTTCCAAAGGCCATCGTGCAGAAGGAAGTAGAGGGCCTGGAGAAGATGGGCGTTAAAGTGATGACCGACATGGTTATCGGTAAGGTTCTGTCCATCGACGAGCTGATGGACGACATGGGCTTTGAGGCTGTCTTCATCGGTTCCGGCGCTGGCCTGCCGATGTTCATGGGCATCGAGGGCGAGGACCTGGTCGGCGTTTCCTCCGCAAACGAGTTCCTGACCAGAATCAACCTGATGAAAGCATACCGCGACGACTATGACACCCCGATCAGAAAGGGCAAGAACGTCGCAGTAGTCGGCGGCGGCAACGTTGCAATGGACGCTGCCAGAAGCGCGATGAGACTGGGTGCAGAGCATGTCTACATCATCTACCGCCGTTCCGAGGCGGAGCTGCCGGCCCGCCGCGAGGAGGTTCACCACGCCAAGGAAGAGGGCATCGAGTTTGTCCTGCTGACTAACCCCGTCAAGATCCACGGCGACGAGAACGCGAACGTCAAATCCATCGAGTGCATCAAGATGGAGCTGGGCGAGCCGGACGCTTCCGGACGCCGCCGTCCAATCCCGGTCGAGGGCTCCAACTTTGAGATTCCGGTAGACACCGTCATCATGTCGCTGGGCACCTCCCCGAACCCGCTGATCAGAACCACCACCGAGGGTCTGGAAGCGAACAAGAAGGGCTGCCTGGTTGCGGACGAGCACATGGCGACCACCCGCGAGGGTGTATACGCCGGCGGCGACGCGGTAACTGGCGCTGCCACCGTTATCCTGGCGATGGGCGCAGGCAAGACTGCCGCGGCTTCCATCGACGAATACATTCAGAACAAGAACAAGTAAGCTCTTTCCCAAAGAGTTTTGCAAAGTGAACGCCTCGGGCCGACAGCCCGGGGCGTTCTTGTTCTGTTTGGCAGGACGGTCTGCCGATTCCACAAAGCCAAAGAAAAAGACCGATTTGCTCACCGGCTCAAAGTGGCAAATCGGTCCAGTTAGTGGCAGAATCCCTGTCAGGAAAATTGCGTGACACATTTGCTGCAGGGGGAGGCTCGCTATTTTTCGTTTATCGAGTTGGGCAGATTCCACCGGAATCGCAGCGACAGAAGACGGATGGCAACAATCAGCGCCGCGCACAGCAGCATGCAGAAGGTCTTCGGCAAAAATTCTTGGAGGTAGTAGTAGATCAGCGCCCCGGGGATGGCCGCCACTGCATAGATCTCCCGCCGCAGCACCAGCGGAGTGCGCCGTACCATGATGTCCCGCAGCATGCCGCCGCCCACACCGGTCATTACTCCGACAAACACCGCCAGAAAGGCGTTGTGATAGCCGCTGTCCAGCGCGCTGTTGACCCCGATGATGGTGAAGATTCCCAGTCCCATCGAGTCGAAAAAATTGATGGGCCCCATGAAGCTGACCACCTTGCCGTTTTCCACAAAGTTGCCGTAGTGGTGCAGCATCAGGAGCATCAGAGAGGAGGTCACAATCGCCACCGCGACATAGACGGGGTTGGTGAACATGCTTGGTGGGGTGTTGCCCAGAATCAGGTCGCGCAGCATACCACCGCCCACCGCCGTCGTCATCGACAGCACCGGGATACCAAAATAGTCCAGCCCGCGCTCAATGCCGACCAGCCCTCCCGAAATGGAAAAGACCACCGTTCCGATTATCTCCAGAATGAAAACAACAATCTCCAAAAAGCTCATCATCCATCCCTCCAGTAAACGATTCAGATTGAATTTTCTTGTCTGATTTTGCTAAATTAAATCCATCATCTTTTAGCAGAACATCCAAAAAACTTTATTGAGATAAAGGATACCGCAAGCCACACAAAAAGTCAATACCAAAAAGTTTGCTCTGACAGAATCATAGCCTTTCACAAAATTTCAGGCTAAAGCGGCTCTTTCCTGACCGATTTGCCACAACTTTGTTGTCCCGGACAAACTGGAATTGACGGATTTGTCTGTCAGGTAGTATAATAAGAGGGCAGGCTTTTTAGCCAACTTTTTTGAGAGAAACGGAGGCTTTGTGCCTTGATTTTATTAAACGCAGAAAAAATTTCCAAGGGCTACAGCGACCGGCAGCTGCTCGACGGCTGCTCGCTCGCCGTCGGTCAGGGGGATAAAATCGGTCTCATTGGCGTCAACGGCACCGGCAAGTCCACCCTGCTCAAGGTGATGGCCGGGGTCGACTTCCCAGACAGCGGCACCGTCACCCGCTCCGGTGGGGTGCGGGTGGCCTACCTGCCACAAAACCCGGAGTTTGCGCCCGAGACCACCGTCCTGCAGCAGGTGATGACCGGCGTCGCCATCGACAAGGCCCGCGCCAAGGAGGCCAAGGTGGTGCAGCAGGCCGACGAGTACCAGTGCAAGAGCATCCTGACCCAGCTGGGGCTGTCCGACTATGACCAGCCCATCGGGCAGCTCTCCGGCGGGCAGAAGCGGCGGGTGGCGCTGGCCTGCGCGCTGGCCGCCGAAAGCGAGGTGCTTATCCTCGACGAGCCCACCAACCACATCGACAGCGAGATGGTGGACTGGCTGGAAAGCTATCTCAAACGCTACCAGGGGGCCATCCTGATGGTCACCCACGACCGCTATTTTCTGGAGCGGGTGGTCAACCGCATCGTCGAGCTGGACCGAGGCAAGCTGTACAGCTACCCGGCCAACTACTCGCAATATCTGGAGCTGAAAGCCCAGCGCGAGGAGATGGCGCTGGCTACCGAGCGCAAACGTCAAAGTCTCTACCGCAAGGAGCTTGCCTGGATTCAGCGCGGCGCACGCGCCCGCAGCACCAAGGCCCAGTTCCGGGTCGACCGGTTCGAGGAGCTCAAAAAGCCGGGCTATGTCCCCGACCACTCCAAGCTCGAGGTCAGCGCCCTCTCCTCCCGGCTGGGCAAAAAGATCATCGAGATTGAGCAGATCAGCAAGAGCTTTGACGGCAAGGTGCTGGTCAAGGATTTTAGCTACAACCTGCTCAAAGGCGACAGGGTGGGCATCATCGGGCCCAACGGCTACGGCAAGACCACCCTGGTGCGGATGATCTGCGGCCTGCTGGAGCCGGATCAGGGGCGGATTGTGCGCGGCGAGACGGTCCGCATCGGCTACTTCTCGCAGGAATCCTTTGCCGGGGAGGACTTTGACCCGACGGTGAAGGCTATCGATTACATCCGTCACATCTCTCAGGAGATCCAGACCCCGGAGGGTACCCTCACCGCTGCGCAGATGATGGAGAACTTCCTCTTCCCCGCCGACCTGCAGTACACCGAGATCGGGCGGCTCTCCGGCGGCGAGCGGCGCAGGCTGTACCTGCTGCGGGTGCTGATGGAGGCCCCGAACGTGCTGGTGCTGGACGAGCCGACCAACGACCTGGACATCGAGACGCTGGCGGTGCTGGAAGACTATCTCGAGCAGTTCCCCGGGGTGGTCATCGCGGTCAGCCACGACCGGTACTTTTTGGACAAGCTGATGAACCACGTCTTTGTGCTGGCGGGCAACGGCGAGGTGCGCCACTACACCGGCGGCTACGCCGACTACCGCGCCGACGTTGCAGAACAACAGCGTCTGGCGGCGCAGGAGCGGCTGGATTCCCAGCCGTTGCCCAACTCCTCCCTGAAAAAAACTTCCGGCGGGCGCAGCCATCAGGAGAAGCTGAAATTTTCCTTCAAGGAGCAGCGGGAGTACGAGGAGATCGACGGGGTGATTGCCGGGTTGGAGGAGAAGATTGCCCAGACCGAGGCGCTCATCGCCCAGAACGCGAGCGACTACGCGGCGCTGCAGGAGCTGACTGCCGAAAAGGAGGAGCTGGAGACTCAGCTTGCCGCCAAGATGGAGCGGTGGGTTTATCTCAACGACCTCGCGGAGCGGATTGAGGCGCAGGGGAAGTAGGCCCCTGCAACCCCAATGCGAGGGGCGGCCTGCGGCCCCCCTCTGCACTCCCCAATGTGGGAGCACAGCTCCCACACCCTCAGAGAGCGGGCGCTCCGCCCCGCACCCCGGCCTACTTTCTCGCGTAGAGAAAGTAGGCAAAGATACGCCAGGAACCTCCTGGTTCCTGGACCTCCGGCACAAGGGGGCGGACCCCCTTGGATTCCCCCGCCTTCTGCCATAGCGGTATTGGTTGCGGGAGTATAAAACCTGCGGCATCCTCGAGGGCATCCCTGCCGAGCCACGGATTGACAGCAGGGGGTGTGACCCCCGGTGTAGCTTGGGGAGAAAAAAGACCGATTTACCCACCAGCTTAAAGTGGCAAATCGGTCTAGGTTTGTAGTAGAAGGTAGCCCGGCGCGAGACGGAGCGTAGCGCAGCGAGCGCGAAAAGGGCGGCGACCACGCACCGGGGGATTCCAAAGGGCATAGCCCTTGGCGCGCCTTTGGTGACTTTCCCCGCGACGGGAAAGTCACCCGGGGTGGAGGGGCGGAGCGCCCTCCCCATGGGGGCTGTGGGGGCGCAGCCCCCCAAAAAAACCAGGGTCGCGTAGGGGCCCCCGCCCCTCGCTCTACAAAACGACGTAGAACACTACCGCCAGGAAGTGAAAGAACGTCCCCAACAAAATGAAGACATGAAACAATTCGTGGAAGCCGAAGGTCGGCGAAGGATTCGGCTTCTTGAGGATGTAAAACACCGCCCCAATCGAATAGGAGATGCCGCCCGCAAGCAGCAGGGCAATCGCCCCCGCTGGAATCAGCTCCAGCGCCTTCCAGTCAAAAACGATGGCCCAGCCCATCAAAAGATAAAACCCCGTATACAGCGCCCGTGGGGCGTTCATCCAGCAAAGCTTGACCAGGATGCCGCACAGCGCCACCGCCCACACCCCGCAGACAAACAGGATGCCGTGCGTTCCCTCCATGAACTTGAGGCAGATGGGGGTGTAGGAGCCCGCAATCAGCACGTAGATCATTGCGTGGTCCAGCTTGCGCAGGTACTCCTGCTTAAAAACGGGGCCGTTGTAGTAGTGGTAGAGCGAGCTTGCACTGTACAAGGCCAGCATTGACCCGCCAAACGCTAGGATGGAAACCAGCATCCGCACCGAAAAATCTCCGGTCACGTTATTCAAAATCACCAAAAAGACGGTGCCGACAGCGGCAAAGATTACCCCTAAAAAGTGGGTGTAGCTGCTCATCGGTTCGCGCGCGTTTTTAAAAAGACTATACATAATCATCCTCCTTACATAAAGTAGTTTTAAAAACTACTTTATGTAATCTATGATAACAAATACAGAGGAGTTTTTCAAGATGTCTTGCGAAATGTTCAAAAATAATATAAAATAGAAAACAAGATATTCCCTTAAGGGGCAGGCCGGGAGGTTGCAAGATGGAAATTGAAAAAACACAGCTGGAACAGATCATTGCCCAGGCGGCAAATCCGGACCGGTTGGAGCCGGACCAGATTCCGGAGCTGGATCTCTACATCGACCAGATCCTGATGCTGTTCGAGGACAAGCTGGGGGACAACCGCCGGCACGAAAAGGACAAAATCCTGACCAAATCGATGGTCAACAACTACAGCAAGGAGCGGATGATCCGCCCGATGCGCGGCAAAAAGTACACCCGCGAGCAGATTTTGCAGATTCTGCTGATCTGCTCGCTGAAAAATATGCTCTCAATCGGCGACATCAAGCGCCTGATGACCGCCCTGATGGAGGAGGGGGTGCAGGCTCAGGGCCTGGAGGAAATCTTCCGGAACGACCGCTACAACCAGCAGTCGCTCCGGCAGGATGTCGAGGTTATTATTCAGCATTTGCATTCTGACTATGCAGAGCAAATGGACACCACTGAGCTTGTCTCGCTGCTGCTCGGCCTGGCCCGCATCTCCAACTGCTGCCGCCGCGCCTCCGAGACGATCATCGACCGTTTCTTTGTGCAGGACGAACACGGGAAAAATTCAAAATAGACAAAATAGGGAAACGCCGCGTCCACTTCTGGACGCGGCGTTTCCCTATTTTTTATTACACAACATGAGAAAGAAGTTAGCCTTTTAAATTTTTTTAATATTACCAACTGTGCAGCAAAAAATCAAGGGGCGCACGCAAAAAAGTGGGCGGCTGCGGCAAAAAACGTCAAATCAATCAAAAATGCACGCCCCTTCCCAAAACTTTTTGGAAGGGTGGAGCGCAGTATGCGGTGGAGGAATCCGCCGTACAAAAACAAAGTGGCTCCTGTGTTTTTGCACAGGAGCCGCCCGCGGCAAAGCTGCAACTTTTGTAAAGGAATCTTGCGTAGGCTATCCTGCTTACCGTTGCGCGCAGATCAGGTCGGCGACGTACAGTCCGTTTGCCGCCGCCTGGGAGAGCGAGCGGGTGAAACCCGCGCCGTCCCCGATGGCGTAGATGTTCTGGCAGCCGCTGATCTGGAAATTTTCCGTCTGCGGCCGGGCAGAATAATACTTGCACTCGATGCCGTACAGCAGGGTGTCATAGTTGGCGGTGCCGGGCGCGACCGCATCCAACGCGTGCAGCGTCTCGATGATGTTGTCCAGCTGGCGCTTTGGCATGCACAGGCTCAGGTCGCCGGGCACAGCGCTCAGGGTTGGCCGGGTGGTGGAGTTTGTCAGGCGCTTGGCGTCGGTGCGGCGGCCGTTTTCCAGGTCGCCCAGCCGCTGAACCAGCACGCTGCCGCCGGAGATCAGGTTTGCCAGGCTGGCCACATGGCGCGCGTAGTCGATGGGCTGCTTGAACGGCTCGGTGAAGCGGATGGTGGAGAGCAGCGCAAAGTTGGAGTTTTCGGTCTTGCGGCTCTGGTCGCGGTAGGAGTGGCCGTTGACGGTCAGCACGCCGTCGGTGTTCTCGGTGACCACGCTGCCGCGCTCGTTAAAGCAGAACATCCGGGTCTTGTCGCCGTACTGCTTGGAGCGGTACCAGATTTTCGGCTCATAGATGCGCTTGGAAAAGTCCTCCCAGACGATGGCGGGCAGCTCGACGCGCACGCCGACGTCCACCTGGTTATTTTCCAGCGGGATGCCGTTGCGGCTGCACCAGCCGGAGAAGAAGCGGCTGCCCACCCGGCCCACCGCAAAAATCACCCTGCCGGCGTGCAGCTGCTGCTCACCTTTGGCGCTGCGGGCGGTGATTTCCAGCGTCTGCCGGTCCACGTCGGTGGCCTCGGTGTCGGTGAGGATGTCGCAGCGGGTGCGCAGCTGCTCGATCAAGCGGCGCATCGTCTCAAAGTTGGAGTCGGTGCCCAGGTGCTTGAGCTGCGCCTGGTTCATGTGCAGATCGTGCGCCAGGCACAGCTTTTTCAGCTCATTGTCCGGCAAAAACCGCTCGGTCGTCGCGCCGAACGAGACCAGAATCTGGTCGGCCTGCTCGATGTAGTCGATGACCGTCTCCGGCTTTAAAAAGTCGGTCAGCCAGCCGCCGTACTCGGTGGAGATGACATATTTGCCGTCCGAGAAGGCCCCGGCGCCTGCCAGCCCCTCCATGATGGCGCAGGACGGGCATTTGATGCACTTGTCCACCTTTTTGGCGACGATGGGGCAGGTGCGCTTCTCGATGCTGTGGCCCTTTTCGATGATGCACACCGAGAGGGCCGGATCGCGCTCGGTCAGGCGCCAGGCGGTCATCAGCCCGCCGATGCCGCCGCCGATGATGGCGATGTCGTAGTAATTTTTCATGTTTTTTCGCCTCCAGACAAAAATAGGGAAGTGCAATAACTTTTTCTGTGTCCAATTCTCTCTTCACTTTTTTGCCCAAACAATTTTAGTTTAGCACACAAGGCGGGTAAAATCCAGCAATTTTTAAAGAGAAAGTGTAACAAGAAAAATAACTTTTCTGCCATGCAAATGCAATTGAAAAAAAGAAGGGAAGATGGTAAGATAAAAGTCAGAAAAGAAAAAGGGAGGACGAAAGATGAAAAAAATTCTGCGCTTTATCACCCAGCGGGTGGTTATCACCGCGCTGCTCATTGTGCTGCAGGCGCTGCTGCTGTTCGGCTTTATCTGGAAGCTGGACAACTACTTTGTCTACTTCTATGCGGGCAGCGTCCTGCTGAGCCTGCTCATCACCTTAGGCATCATCAACAGCAAGAGCAACCCCGCCTACAAGATCGCGTGGCTCATCCCCATCCTGCTGTTCCCGGTCTTTGGGGGACTGGTCTACCTGCTGTTTGGCTCGGACAGGACCGGCCGCTACCTGCGCAAAAAGCTGCAGGGCATCGGCACCGAGATGGACAACGTCATCGGCGAGGCGTACCGGCGCTCGGGCGCGGAGCAGCTGCCGCCGGACGCGGCCAACCAGTCCCGCTACATCTCCCACTGCGCCTACTGCCCGCCCTACCAGAACACCACCACCGAGTATCTTCCGCTCGGCGAGGTTAAGTTTGAGCGGATGGTGGAGGAATTAAAGAAGGCCAAGCACTACATCTTTCTGGAATATTTCATCATCCAGGAGGGCAAGATGTGGAACACCATCCTGGACATCCTGCGCCAGAAGGCGGCGGAGGGGGTGGACGTGCGGGTCATCTACGACGACATGGGCTGCATCATGATCCTGCCCACCGGCTACGACAAGACCCTCGAGCAGATGGGCATCAAGTGTCGCATCTTTAACCCCTTTGTGCCGATCCTGTCCAGCCGCTTCAACACCCGCGACCACCGCAAGATCTGCGTCATCGACGGCAACGTCGGCTTCACCGGCGGCATCAATCTGGCCGACGAGTATATCAACGCTTACGAAAAGCACGGCCACTGGAAGGACACCTCCATCCTGCTCAAGGGCGAGGCGGTCTTTAACCTGACCGTCATGTTTTTGTCGATGTGGGACTACCTCGACGGCACCACCGGCAAGACCGACTACAGCCGCTACTACCCCACCGTCTGGGACGAAAACGCAAAGGGCTACGTCCAGCCCTTTGCCGACAATCCGCTGGACGACGAGGCGGTGGGCGAGACGGTCTACCTCAACCTCATCAACAAGGCCAAGCGATACGTCTACATCACCACGCCGTACCTGATTTTGAGCAGCGAGATGTTCACCGCCCTCACCAGCGCCGCCAAGTGCGGGGTGGACGTGCGGATCATCACCCCACACGTCCCGGACAAGTGGTATGTCCACGCGGTGTCCCGTTCCCACTATCAGCCGCTCATCGAAGCGGGGGTCAAGATCTACGAGTACACCCCCGGCTTCATCCACGCCAAGACCTTTGTGGTGGACGACGACTACGCGGTGGTGGGCACCATCAATCTGGACTACCGCAGCCTGTATTTGCATTTTGAGTGCGCCGTTTGGATGTACCAGACCCCCAGCGTGGCGCAGGTGCGGGACGACTTTTTCAAAACCCAGCAGATCAGCCAGGAGATCACGCTGGAGGAGTGCAGGAGCCTCTCCTTCCCGCGCAGACTGGGCCGCTCGGTGCTGCGGGTGTTCGCACCGCTGATGTAAATTGAATAGACAGGGCAGCCTTGTTGTGCGTCAAGCACAAAGGGCTGCCCCTTTCTTTTTGGGAATAGCGGGCGGCGCGCCTTCATAGGATGCAGTATCCATCAAAAAAGGGAGGGAGATCGATGAAGCAAGCGCCTGCATACCGCACCGAGAAGGAGAAGCTGTCGGAGGGAAGGATGCAGTTTTGGGTGCTCAACCGCTGCCCGCAGTACCCCGCAGGTCAGGACGCAAAGGCCCGCGCACAGGTGGAGCAGCAGCTCTTTGCCGCCTTTGAGCAGCAGCAGGAATCCAGCAGGAGGTGAGAACCGATGTACGACGCGCTCTATGCCCGGCAGTCGGTGGAGAAGGTGGACAGCATTTCGATCGAAAGCCAGCTGGAATACTGCCGCCACGAGGCCCGGGGCAATCCCTGCCGGGAATATATCGACCGGGGCTACAGCGGCAAAAACACCAATCGTCCCGCCTTCGAGCAGCTGCTGGCCGACGTCCGCCAGGGGAAGGTGGCGCGGGTGATCGTCTACAAGCTGGACCGTATCAGCCGCTCGATTCTCGACTTTGCCAACATGATGCAGCTGTTCCAGCAGCACCGGGTGGAGTTTGTCTCCTCGACCGAGCGGTTTGACACCTCCACCCCCATCGGCAGGGCGATGCTGCACATCTGCATCGTCTTTGCCCAGCTGGAGCGGGAGACCATCCAGAAGCGGGTCACCGACGCCTACTACTCCCGCTGCAAAAAGGGGCTGTACATGGGCGGGCGGGTGCCGTACGGCTTTGCCCGGCAGCAGACGATGCTGGATGGGGTGAGGACCTCGATGTTTGTCCCGGTGCCGCAGGAGGCCCGGCAGGTCCAGCTGATTTATTCGCTCTACGCCGACCCGGCAAACTCGCTGGGCGACCTGGTGCGCTACCTCAACGCGCACGGCCACAAACAGCTGCGCGGCGGCATGTGGAGCACGGCGCGTTTAAGCGAAATGCTGCGCAACCCGGTCTATGTCCGGGCGGACGCCGCGGTCTACGACTTTTTCAAGGAGCAGGGGGCGCAGATCCTCAACCCGGCCGCGGACTTTATCGGCTATAACGGCTGCTACCTCTATAAGGGAGCTGGCGGGGAGGGGCGCAGCCCGTCGGATTTAAGCGGCAGGGAGGTCGTGCTGGCCCCGCATGAGGGGCTTGTCTCCTCCCGCGACTGGCTGCACTGCCGCCTTCGCTGCCAGCAAAACCGCCGTTCCACCACCACCTGCAAGGCCAAAAGCTCCTGGCTGCTGGGCAAGGTCAAGTGCGGCCGGTGCGGCTATGGACTGAGCGTCGTCAAATCCGACACCCGCTGGCAGCGCTACTTTGTCTGCTCGGCGGCTTTGGCCTCCAAAAAGCAGAGGTGCCCGGGCACAGGCGGGACGGTCTACGCGCAGCTGCTGGAGGCCTATGTGTCGCAGGAAATCCAAAGGCGGCTGGGCCTTTTTGATAAGCTCTGCCAGCGGGAGGAGCCGCAGCCTGACCGAAAGCGCAACGAGCACCGCATCCGCCTTGCCGAGATCGAGCGGGAGATCGAGCAGCTGCTCTGCAAAGTCAGCGGCGCCAACGACATCCTGCTGGCCTACATCAACAGCCGGGTGGCCCAGCTCGATGAGGAGCGCCGCCAGCTGCAGACAGAAGCCGAACGGCTGGCGCACCAGGAGGGTACAGCGGCCATCTGTAACCCCGCACAGCTCTGGACAAAGGCCAGCTTTGCGCAAAAACAGGCGGTGGCCGACGCGCTGATTGAAATAATCAAAGTAGCGGACGGCGAGATTGAGATTGTCTGGAAGATTTAAGTCAGAGCTCGTCGGCGCTTTTTTTCGGGCCACTCTGCTTTAATCTTCCCGCTTTGGTGAAATGCTCCGTTATACACAGGAGCAGCTGGACAGCAAAAACTTCTATGCGTTTAATCCGTCCTACGATACTGCCGCCAAAGCCCGCCGCACCGGCAGCAGCAATAGCACCAACAACACCCGCCGGTAACGGCAAAACAAAAGGGCCTGCTTTTTTAAAAGCAGGCCCTTTTGCTGTTGTGTTGGTAAATAAGAGAGAAGCTTTATCGATTTTCCTGCCGGTCAGGCGGACATCTGGGGGAGATGTTCTGCTGAAAAGCAGGAACAGACATTTTTGAGCGTTTGGTCCGAAAGCTGTGAAAGCAGCGCCATCGAGCACTCCTGCGCGTCATATTCGCTCAATCCCAGCTGCTGAAAGATTGGACAGAGCGTTTGGTACTGCTCCTCGTGCTCGCGGGTCAGCTGGTGGCCCAGTTCGGTGATGCGCAGCGATTTGTCCGGCAGCTGTTCCAGCAGCCCCTCCTTGGTCAGGGAGGAGAGCATCTTGCAGACCGAGGCTCGGGAGATGCCCAGCTGGACCGCCACATCGATGCAGCGCACCCGCGGCAGCGACTTTTCCAGCGAATCGATTGTCAGAAGATAACGCAGTTTTCCAGAAGTCAGTTTCATAATTCCAGGGCTCCTTTCACCGGCATCCCACCTGCTCAAAAGGGGGGATTATGCCGCAGCTTTTGCGGATTTTAATTTCTTGGCGCGGTCTTCCGGATTTGGACGAACCAGCAGGTAGACCAGGGCAGCAACCAGGATGATTGCTACGATGGTGCCCAGGCCAAAGACGCCGGTTGCAAACCAGGTGCCGAGCTGATAGATGATGAGCGAAACGATGTAAGCGAAGATGCACTGATAGCCGATGGCAATCCAGGTCCACTTCGCACTGCCCATCTCTCTGTGGATGGCGCCGATGGCCGCAAAACACGGTGCGCACAGCAGATTGAAGACCAGGAAGGAGTAGGCGGAAATGGCGGTGAAGTTCTGCGCGAAGACGCTCCACATCTCGTCGCCGTTCTCCGCCACCTCGGCAAAGCCGTACAGGATGCCCATGATGGCGACCAGGTTCTCCTTGGCAACCAGGCCGGAGATGGTGCCGACGGCTGCCTCCCAGTGGCCCCAGCCAAGCGGCGCAAAGATCGGGGCGATGACGCGGCCGATGGCGGCCAGGATGGAATCGCCGGTGTCGACCATCTGCAGCTGGAAGTTAAAGCTGGACAAGAACCAGATAACAACCGAGGACAGGAAGATGATGGTGCCGGCCTTGCGCACAAAGGCTTTGGCGCGGTCCCACATGTGAATGAGGACGCCTTTTACGCTCGGGATGTGGTAGGCGGGCAGCTCCATGACGAAGGGGGCCGGTTCACCCGCGAACAACTTGGTTTTCTTGAGGATGATGCCGGAGATGATGATGGCGGCGATACCGACAAAGTAGGCGGAGGTCGCTACCCAGCCGGATTCGTTAAACAGCGCGCCGGCAATCAGGCCGATGATCGGGAGCTTTGCCGAGCAGGGGATGAAGGTGGTGGTCATAATGGTCATCTTGCGGTCGCGGTCGTTCTCGATGGTGCGGCTTGCCTGTACGGCAGGAACGCCGCAGCCCAGACCGATCAGCATGGGGATGAACGACTTGCCGGAGAGGCCGAAGCGGCGGAAGATGCGGTCCATGATGAAGGCGATACGGGACATGTAGCCGCAGTCCTCCAACAGGGCAAGGAGCAGGAACAGCACCAGCATCTGCGGCAGGAAGCCCAGCACCGCGCCGACACCGGCGACGATGCCGTCCAGAATCAGCGACTGCAGCCAGTCGGCGGCGCCGACGGATACCAGCAGGCCCTCGACGGCGGGCGGGATGATCTCGCCGAACAGCACGTCGTTGACCCAGTCGGTCATCATGGTGCCGACGGTGGTGATCGAGATGTAGTAGATCAGGAACATGACAACGGCAAAGATCGGCAGTGCAAGAATGCGGTTGGTGACAATCTTGTCGATCTTGTCGCTGGTGGTCAGCTTCTGCTTGGACTGTTTGCGGTAGCAGGTTTTGAGCAGATCCGCGATCAGGACATAACGCTCGTGAGTGATGATGCTCTCAACATCATCATCAAATTCTTTTTCTGCTTCAATGCGCAGACCTTCAATTTGCTCAAGAATGGCGGGGCTGAGCTTGAGCTGCTCGATCGCTTTCTCGTCACGCTCAAAGAGTTTGATGGTATACCAGCGCAAATTTTTCGGGTCACAGGAACCCTGTAACAGCTTGGCAATCGCATCTAACGTAGTTTCCAATTTGCTGTTAAATTTCAGCGGCTTTGGCGCAGCAGCCTTGCTCTGGGCCAGGCTCAGAGCTGCTTTGGCTACTTCAGTGCTGCCCTCACCCTTGACGGCGCTGGTCTCGATGATCTGGCAGCCCAGCGCGTCGGAGAGCTTTTTGACGTCGATCCTGTCGCCGTTCTTGCGGACCATATCCATCATGTTGAGGGCGATGACCATTGGCACGCCGATCTCCAGCAGCTGGGTGGTCAGGTACAGGTTGCGCTCCAGGTTGGAAGCGTCTATGATGTTGATCATCGAATCCGGGTGCTCGTTCACCAGATAGTTTCGGGTGACAACCTCCTCCAGTGTGTAAGGGGAGAGGGAATAGATGCCCGGCAGGTCCTGAATGATAGCCTGCTTGTTGGCCTTGAGTTTACCCTCTTTTTTCTCAACGGTTACGCCCGGCCAGTTGCCGACATACTGGCTGCTTCCGGTCAGGTCGTTGAACATTGTCGTCTTTCCGCAGTTGGGGTTACCAGCCAGCGCGATTTTATACTCCATTGTCCATCCTCTTTTCTGTTACAGTTTAAATTAGTTTTTGCTAACTCTAGCGGCTTGAAAACAGCGCCGTTTTGCAGGCGCCGTCTGGTTCGCACTTTTGAAAACTAGGCAGTCACTTCGATCTGTTCGCAGTCTGCTTTACGCAGCGAAAGCTCATAGCTGCGGACGTTGACCTCAATGGGATCGCCCAGCGGAGCTACCTTTCGAACATAGACCTCGGTGCCCTTGGTCAGCCCCATATCCATGATCCGGCGCTTGACAGCACCCTCACCATGGAGCTTGACGATGGTGACGGTCTGACCCGGCTTCACATCTTTGAGTGTTTTCATCGCAATATCCCTCCTATATTCCATTGGCTTTACCGCACAGGCGGCGCCAATCCAGACAAAATGTTGGGGCGGCCTTACAGCATCACCCTGCGTGCCATCGTTTCGTCCAGAGCAATGCGGCTGCCCTTGACATTGATGATCAAATTTCCATTTAAAGACGAGACAACGGTCACTTCCTGCCCAGCTACAAAGCCAAGCTCCGCCAGATGCTGGCGAACGTCATCCTTTCCGGTGATTTTACGGATGACACTGGGTGTGCCGATGGGTGCAAGTGTTAATGGCATCATGATACCTCCCTCTTTCTATGGAATCTCAAAAAGTTGGCTGGAAAAGTGTTGTTTGACATCAGTAATTAGCTCTAGCTAACTTTTGAATCTGGTGTTAGTTTAGCACAGACTAACTCTCATGTCAATAAAGCTTGCGCCAATATGTTACCTTAGGCTAACACTGAGGTTGCTAGATACAAAATATTTATAAAATTTATTGACAAAGAGGAAAGGAAATGGTATACTGAAGCCGTAAATATATCGCATATCGATATATCGGGAGGTGATTATTTGAAGGAGGCGCACCAGCCGCTGACCGATGCTGTCTTTTACATCCTGCTGGCGCTGCGACGCCCCAACCACGGCTACGGCGTCGTGCAGCAGGTGGAGCAGATGACCGGCGGCAGGCTCATTCTGGGGCCGGGGACGCTGTATGGGGCGCTCAGCCAGCTGACCGAACGGGGCTGGATCGAGGTCTACAGCCAGCAGACCACGTCCCGCAAAAAAAAGGAATATGTCATCACTCCGCAGGGGCGGGAAGCCTTTGCCAAAGAGTTGGAGCGATTAGAGGAGATGCTGCGCAACAGCGCGCTGATGGAGGAGGATGCACAATGAAACAACTGCACCGCTGGAAGCTATACTTTGACAAGGACCTGGAAGAAAGCTGGCTCAACCAGCTGGCGCAGCAGGGCTGGGGATTGACCTCCTTCTGCCTGGGGCGCTACACCTTTGAGCCGATCGAGCCGGGGGAATATATCTACCGCGTCGATCTGCTGCCCAGCGACGAGGAGAAAAAGCAGGAATACTTCTCCCTCCTGCGCGAGATGGGGGTGGAGGTCGTCCAGCAGTGGGGCTTCTGGTTTTTCTGCCGCCGCCGCGCAAGCGAGGGCCCCTTCGAGCTGTACAGCGACGCGCCCTCCAAAGCCAGCCACTACGGCCGCATCGCCAGGATGTTTTTTCTGGTTGCGCTGCTGGAAATTGTCTGCGCCCTCTTTCAGATACCCGCCATCCTCACCGGAGATGGCCAGATCAACCTGGCCGCGATGGTATTGCTGCTTTTATTGGGCGCAGTGCTCCTGCGGCAGGGGATGCGGTTTCAGAGAAAGCAAAAGGAACAGCAAAGCTAAAAACGGAGCACTTGCCAAATGCGGCAAGTGCTCCGTTCTTTACTTTTTGAGGATTCGTTTTAAGGCGGCAAGGTCCAGCAGGTTGACCGTCTGGAACTGCCCCTTATAAAAGACCGCCCAGTTGTTAAAGACACAGGGCAGCGTCTTTGCCTTCTCCAGCGTGTCCACCTCGATCAGGTGAAAGGGGACAGCGTTCTGCTCGCAGTGCTGCCGCACCGTCTTGAGGGCTTGCTCGGTGTAGGGGCACTGGCGGCTGAAATAGATGGTCAGCTCCTGCTCCTCGATGGTCTGCAGCTTTGTGTTGGGCAGAAAGTGCGGCTTGGTTCCATCAAAGGAGAGGGCCAGCAGCTCGTAACCGTCAGCGGTTGTGTCGACGGGGACAAAGCCAAACTTTTTGGCAAACTCCTGGTCGGAGAGCCATGCCTTCTGCTTTTGCGCGCCCAGCATGCAGACACCGGATTTTCCCTGCTTGCGGGCGTCGTCGATGCAGTATTCCATCAGCGCCCGGCCATAGCCCTTGCCCTTATAGTCGCCCAGCACCCACAGGCAGTAGATGTACAGAAAGTTGCTGCCCGCAACCGGGACCCACGCGGTCTCCAGCGGGGCGTACTCGATAAAGACGGTCGCCTTGGCGTCCAGCTTGCGAAAGACGTGCCCTTCCCGCAGGCGCTGGGCGAGCCATTGCCGCTTTGCCTCCACGCCGGGATGCGGCTTTTTGCTGCGGATGATGCAGCACAGGTGCTGCTCGGACAGATTTTCGGGAGAAAGATTGATAAACTGCTCGTCCATACGCTCCTCCTTTTGTTCTGCATGTGGTTAAATCCGCGCGAACTGCGCCTCGTACAGCTCCTTGTAGATGCCGTTGCCGCGGGCTAAAAGCTCCTCGTGGGTGCCGCGCTCTTCGATGCCGTCGCGATCCATCACGATGATCTCGTCGGCATTTTTGATGGTGGACAGGCGGTGAGCCACCACGATGGTGGTGCGGTTTTTGCACAGGTCATCCAGCGAATCCTGGATGTAATTTTCAGTGACGTTGTCCAGCGCGGAGGTCGCCTCGTCCAGCACCAGGATCGGCGGGTTCTTTAAAAAGACCCGTGCAATCGAGATGCGCTGCTTCTGTCCGCCCGACAGCTTGACGCCGCGCTCGCCCACAAAGGTGTCGTAGCCCTCCGGCAGGCTCATGATGTAGTCGTGGATATTCGCCTTCTTGGCCGCCTCATAGACCTCCTCGCGGGAAGCGCCCAGCTTGCCGTAGGCGATGTTGTCGAAGATGGTGCCGGTGAAGAGGAAGACGTCCTGCTGCACAATGCCGATCTGGCGGCGCAGCGAGGCGCGGGTGACGTCGCGGATGTCGTGGCCGTCCACCAGGATGGAGCCGCCGGAAATCTCATAGAAGCGGGGAATCAGGTGGCACAGGGTGGTCTTGCCGCCGCCCGATGGGCCGACGATGGCAACCATCTTGCCCTGCGGGAAGGTCAGCGAGATGTGGGAGAGGACCTCCTTATTCTCGTCGTAGTGGAAGGTGACATCGTCAAAGACGATCTCGCCGCGGACGTCCTTGAGCTCGATGGAGCCCTTCTCGTCCTGCTCCGGCTCCACATTCATCAGCTCCTGGAAGCGGACGTAGCCGGTGATGGCGTTCTGGAACATCTCGACAAACTGGATGAGCTTTTTGATGGGGTTGACGAACATGTTGATAAACAGCATGTAGGCCACCATGTCGCCGACGTTGATGACGCCGCGGTAGACGCAGTAGCCGCCCGCCGCCAGGATGACGACGTTCATCAGCGAGGTCAAAAAGTTGGTACCGGAGAAAAACTCCGCCATGACGCGGTAGGAGCGCTCCCGCACGGTGACGTAGCGCTGGTTATTTTCAGCAAACTTTTTCTCCTCCTCGCGCTCGCCGGTGAAGGCGCGGGAGACGCGGATGCCGGCGATGCTGTTTTCCAGGCTGGCGTTGACCTCAGCGATCTCGATGCGGTTTTTGCGGAAGGCCATGGTCATGGCGGACCGCTTTTTGATGATGAACAGCACCAGGAACGGCAGCACCGCAAAGGTGATGAGTGTCAGCGGGACGTTGACGGTGCACAGGATGATGAAGGCACCGACCACGGTGACCAGCGAGATGAACAGATCCTCCGGGCCGTGGTGGGCAAATTCGGAAATATCCATCAGGTCGTTGACGATGCGCGACATGATGACGCCGGTCTTGTGCTCGTCAAAGTAGGAGAACGGCAGCTTCTGCAGGTGCTCAAAGACGTCGCGGCGCATGTCCGCCTGCATGCGCACGCCGACGATGTGGCCCTGGTACTGCATGAAGTACTGCATGACGGTCTGGATGATGTAGATCACCAGCAGCGCCGCGCACCAGGTCAGGATCAGCCGGATGTTTTTGTCCGGGATGTAGGTGTTGATGATGTTGCGGGAAACCACCGGGTACACCAGGTCGCAGCCGGCGGCAACCAGCGCGCAGATCATGTCGAACACAAACAGCTTCCAGTGCGGCTTGTAGTAATGGGCAAACGATCTCAGCATAAAAAACACTCCCTCATGATTGTCTTACCTCTAATCAGTTCTTTTATGATACACCTTTTTGCATTTTTTTGCAATCCGGCAGGGAAGCAAAAAGAAAATTTTGCTGCGCCTTTGTTACACAGGACAATCAAAAAAGCCGGCAGCGATGCCGGCTTTCGGGAGAGAATATGAAAAAGAAATGTTGTCCAATGAAAGGGAAATTTTACAGGTAGACGGAGATCTCCTCCGAAATTTCGTCCTCGAATCGAACTTTTTCTAAAAGCGTCTCGATCTGGCGGCGGTACTCCTCGGGGTTAGTGGTGTAGCAGTTCATGTGCTTGGCGCCCTCAATTAGGCAGAGGGTAATGTCGGGGTTTGCCTTGGCAATCTCCTGGCTCATCGTATAGGGAACCAGCGGATCGGCCGTCCCGTGAAAGAGCAGGACCGGAACCTTGATGGCAGCGGCGGCCTTGACGGCGGAGACCTCGTTCATGTCCGCCCCCGTGCGCCGGCGGATGATCGACTTGACCAACGGGAGCAACGGGGAAGGGTTAAAGCCAAAGCGCTTTTGCCCCTGCAGGACCATCTGGCTGTCCCAGTCGGAGAAGGGGCAGTCGGCGATGCAGAACAGCGGGCGGTTTTCCAGCGGCAGCTCGGAGAAGTTCACCTTGGCCATGCTCATCAGCGCGGTGACTGCGCCCATCGATTCCCCCATGATGCCGATGCGCGCCCGGTCAAAGCCGTTGGTCTGGGCGCACTTTTGAATCTGGGAGAGCCATTCCAGACAGTCGTCGCTTTCCAGCGCGCCGAAGGTGATGTAGTCCCCCTGGCTTTCCCCCTGCGCCTGCATGTCGGGCACAAAGACGTTGAAGCCCAGGTCCAGCAGCATCCGCAGATATTTTAAAGCGCCAATCCAGGGATAGTTGTAGCCGTGCACAAACAGGATGTACCGGTCGGTCTGGCTGGCCGTTGGGTAAAGGCGGGCGGTCAGCTCCTGTCCCCGGCGGTTGGTCAGAAAAAGTTTGTCATATTTTAAATCCATCAGGGAGGCGTCCAGGTGATTGCGGGTCACTTCCTCACTGAGCACCGCGCCATAGCGCACTGGTTTGGGGCGGATGGCCTGCAGGGCAAAGTTAAGTGCCAGGCGATAGATGGCAATCGCGAGCGCCAGGACAAGGACGATCAGGACAACAAGGATGATAGCGGCAGCCTGCCATGTAAACATTCAATCACCTCTACACGATTTTAATAGAATTTTTATCCTGATGTATTATAACACAGATGCCTGTAGAAAATAAAAACTTTTTGTGAAATATCCTTCCCTTTTTCTGTAAATAAAATCCCTCCCCGTGGCAATGGGGAGGAATGAAAATGTGCAATCTATTCTTTGATCTGTCCGTCGATCGAGATAATCTCTACCTGCCAGGGAATCAGCTTGCCGCAGGCGGCCAGCGCCTTTTTGAGGGCGTTTTCCAGCCCGCCGCAGCAGGGGACCTCCATCCGGACCAGGGTGATGCTCTTGATATGGTGCGATTTTAAGATTTCGGTCAGCTTTTCCGCATAGTCCATCGGGTCCAGCTTGGGGCAGCCGACCAGCGTCACCCGGTTGCGGATGAAGCGGTTGTGGAAGTCGGCATAGGCAAAGGCGGTGCAGTCGGCGGCGATCAGCAGGTGCGCGTCCTCAAAGAAGGAGGCGTTTGGCGCAACCAGCCGCAGCTGCACCGGCCACTGGGAAAGCTGGCTCTGCGGAACGGCTGTAGAGACGTTGGCGGCAGGCTGCGGGTGCAGTGCCCTTGCCATCGAGCCGGGGCAGCCGTGCGGTTTCTGCCCAGTGGAAGCTTTCGCCGCCTGACTTGCCAGAACGGCCTGCTCGTCATAGGCGGCAGCCTCCCGCTCAATGATGCTGATGGCGCCGGTGGGGCAGGCCGGCAGGCAGTCGCCCAAGCCGTCGCAGTAGTCGTCGCGGATCAGCTTTGCCTTTCCATTCACCATCGCAATCGCGCCCTCGTGGCAGGCGCTGGCGCACAGGCCGCAGCCGTTGCAGAGTTGTTCATTGATCGAAACAATTTTGCGGATCATCGTTTGATACCTTCCCTTTCTTCTATCGCATGATTGTAATTTTTGAATTGACCTTCTGAGAAAAGGATACTATAATGGGGAAAAAAGATCTGTTGGATTTCCAACAAAACGAGGTGAAGAGATGGATTGTCAAAAACTCACAGCGGTTTCGTTGTTTGCCGGGATGCAGCCGGAGGAGGTCGAGGCGGTGCTAAACTGCTTTGGCGTTCAGTCGGCGCAGTACGAGCGCGGGGAGGTGATCTTTGCCGCGGGGCAGAAGATTCGCCAGATTGGGATCGTCCTTTCCGGCAAGGTGATGGTCGAGCGGGACGACTATTGGGGCAATCGCTCCATCCTGGCAGCGGTCGGGGAGGGGGAGGTGTTCGCGGAAACCTACGCCTGTCTGTCCCAGGCAAGGTCGGACGTCAACGTCGTGGTGGCGCAGCACAGCGAGGTGTTGCTGCTGCAGGTGCAGAAGGTGCTGACCCTCTGTCCCACCGCCTGCCCCTTTCATCGGCGCATCCTACAAAATCTGCTGGAGGTGACCGCAAACAAAAACCGCCAGCTCAGCCTGAAGCTCGAGATTCTCTCCCGCAAAACCACCCGCGAAAAGCTGCTGGCCTACCTCTCCTATCAGGCAGGGATGGCTCCCGGGGGCGGGAAGGCGGCCTTTGTCATCCCCTTTAACCGCCAGCAGCTGGCGGACTACCTCTCGGTGGACCGCAGCGCCATGACGGTGGAGCTGGGGAAGCTCAAAAAGGAAGGCCTCATCGACTTTGACAGGAACACCTTCCGCATCTGCTAGGGGCAGTTCCTTGCCCGAAAAAATTTTGTCAGGAATTTGCGGATGAACATTTGGCGCAGGAGCACAAAATAAGAGAAAAGCCTCACCGCTCCGGCAGGGACAGGCGCCATTCGCCGGACGGTCTGCCAGCACCGGCCCCCGCCGCGGCGCATAGTCTGGGAATGTAGGCGCTGCCTGCAAACCATTTTCAGAAAAAGGAGCGGTGAGATACCATGCTGTTTCATCTGAACAACAGCGAACAGGAGAGCGGCTGCTCGGTGTTTACTGACCAGCCGATTTCGCTGGCGATGGCATATGTCCCCACCCAGAAGTGGGAAGATTTATACGAAAGCAGTCTCGGCTTTGCGCGCGGAACCATTTTCGCCCAGTTGGATAAGCCATTTATCGGAGAGGAGGCTGTGCCAAATGGCTCAAAATAGCAGCAGACAAACCCTGATGAAGCGGGTGCAGATGTACGAGTTTGCGCTCGTCGAGGCAAACCTCTTTCTGGACAGCCACCCGGACGACCAGGAGGCGCTAAAATACTACAGCAAGTACGCAGGCCTTTTGCAGGAAGCCAAGGCGGCGTATGAAAAGCAGTTCGGCTCCCTGACCCCGGCTGTCGCCGACGGCGCGACCCGTTGGAGCTGGGTGGACGATCCGTGGCCGTGGGATCTGCAGGCCAATACAGGGGAGGAGGCATAACATCATGTGGAGTTATAGCAAGAAACTGGAATACCCGGTGAAGATTGCGCGCCCCAATGCGGCGGCCGCAAAGGTCATCATCTCACAATTGGGAGGACCCAATCGCAACATCTGACTATGCAAAAGCCAGCGTGTATCTTGAAGGCGCTGGCTTTCTCTTTTTCTAAAGATAATAGTGAATCTCGATACAATTGTTCTGCCGGTCAAAGCGGACCTGCCGGATCAGCGCGCGCAGCAGCCGGTTCTTTTCTACTTCGGAGACAGCAGGATCGGCCAGAAAGGGAAGCACCGGCTGCTCCCGATAGAGTGGCAGGCGGGATGCTTGCGGCTGAGGGCTTTCCTGCGCCTGCAGGAGGGCGAGCTGGCGCCTTAGCTGCTCGAGTGTGGCGGAGAGCTTTTCCTTGTTTTGCCGGTACTCCTCCAGCGTGTCGATACCGGCCTCATAGGCCCTGCGGACGCGCTCTAACCGGCTTTGCTCCCGCGCAATCTGCCCCTGCAACAGGGCGATGGGGTCGGCAGCGGGAGCGGATTGACGCAGATGCAGCGAAAAAGCAGCTTCCCCGAAGTCGACCCGCAGCGTTTCGATCACCCAGCGCACAAGCTTCTGCTCCTGAATCGAGTGGGAGACGGTGCACCGGCCGCGGGCATAGGCGTTGCACTGCAGGCTGTTGGCGTTTCGGACCAGCGTTGCGCCGCAGCTGCTGCACCGCACCAGCCCGCGCAGCATAAATTCGCAGCCGGGCCTGACAGACGGCTTTGCCTTTTGTGGGTACAGGCTTTTGAGCTGGGCAATGCGCCTTTGTGCGGCGTCCCAGTCCGCCGGGGAGACAAGCGCCTGGTGCTGGCCGTCGGCGAGGATGGAGGGGACAGAGAGGGATTTGCTGTGGGGGTTCCAGCGAATCTTTCCAGCATAGACGGGGTTTTGCAGGATGTAGGCGACACCGCGGCTCTCCATCCGGTTGCCAAAGCGGGTGCGCACCTGCAGGGTGTCGAGCTTCTGTGCGATCTCCCGATAGCCCATCCCGGCCAGAAAATCGGCGAAGATCATCTGCACCAGCGGCGCCGTGACCGGATCGGGCAGATACCGCTTATCCTCGATGCGGTAGCCGAAGGGGGCGTAGGTCAGCGGCTGGCCGCGCCGCGCCTTCTCCGCCATGCCGCGGGTCACCTCCTCGGCGAGGTTGACGCTGTAAAACTCATCCATCGCCTCGATGATGGCCTCGGTGATGATCGCCATCTTGTCGTCGCCCAGATATTCGCTGACCGAGATGACGTCAATGCCCAGCTCCTTGCGCAGCATCGACTTGTAGACGATGCTGTCCTGCCGGCTGCGGGCAAAGCGGGAATATTTCCAGACCAGGATGGCGTCGAAGGGCTTGGGGCTCTGCTTTGCTGCAGCAATCATCCGCAAAAATTCGGGCCGCTTGCTGCTCTGCCGCCCGGAACGCCCCTCCTCCTCGACAAAGACCCACTGCTGCGGCAGAAAAAAGCCGTTGTCTTTGGCGTAGCGGCGAATCTGCAAAAGCTGGCTGTCCGGGGAATATTCCAGCTGGTCGTCGGTCGACACGCGGATGTAAGCGGCGGCTGTCCTCACAAAAACCACTCCCTTTCACTTTAAAGGTATGCGGTGCGGGGACGGGAAAGAAGCAGAACTGCGGTATCGGACAACCTGCCCAACCCATACAATAGAGCCAGGAGGTGAACCCGAATGGGCAAACAGAAGCTGACGTCCAAAACTTATGTTCATCTGCCGGACGGAAGGGTGCTGCCGGTCAGCACGGTACACGACGCAGGCGGGGCAGAGATGCAGATCGAGCGCCATCTGCCCTGCGAACAGTGGGAACAGATGGTCCAGAAAATGATGGAGCGGGCGGGGGAGGTGATGTCGGACTGCTACAGCGCGCAGATGGGCAGGCGATAACGCAAGCGTTCGCACGATTCTTTCTCTTTAAATTTTTTTGTCGAATTTTGCAAAAACCGCAGGATCCTGCGGGGACAAATGCGCCGAAATCTGGTATGCTCTAATTAGTAAATTTTGGAAATTTTTCCGATGTGGCAAGGAGGATTTGAGGATGAGCAATCCAAAGAAAAGAAAGCAGGGGAGCGTCCTGAAACAAAAGCGCATGGAAGCGGGTTTGACACAGGAAAAGGCGATCGAATATTTAGGGTTTTCCCTGAGAAGTCTGCAGGCTTATGAAAAGGGAGAATCCACGCCTTCCCTGGCGAAAGCGGTGAAGATGGCTCGGCTTTATGGATGCAAGGTGGATGATCTGACCGAGAGAAAAGAGGATGAGGAAGAATGACGCTATACTATGTGGTGCCATCGCCCCACCCTGCGGCGGGGTGGAGCTACAGCATCGTCGGGCAGGAATTTGACCCGCAGGGGTCGACGATACACAGCGTGCTGATTCCGGATATTTCCTGCGACAAAAATTTTGTTACAAAGCTGGCGGAACGCTGCACGACGGGACAGCTGCTGGTGGAGCAGCTGTGCGAAGTAGTCTACGACGCGCTGCCATAAAGGGGGATTTTTCCTGCTTTGCAAACCGCCAGGCTTTTGAGAATCCGGCGGTCTCTTTTTTTGCATACAAAAAGGCAGCCGCTTTGAGCGGCTGCCTGCAATAGTGGTGCGGAAACAAAAAATTCGCTGCCATTCCGGAAAATACCAGGCATGACCTTTCTGAGCCGAAAACGGCGATTTTAAAAGAGTTTTAAGGGTTGCACACCCCGCAGGGGATAAACCCTTGGGCGATTGCCTCCTCCCGGCTGGAGCAGGTCCGGTAGTTCTCGGGGCTGATTCTGGAAGCATAGCGGCAGTTGGCGTGGTGAAACTTCATCGAGTTTGTGTTGAGCACATAAGTTGCGGCGGCAGTGTTGTTTTCGCTTCCCAGGAGGTCGCCGCCCTGGCCGGTGGATTCACTGCCGGTTTGCGCTTCCGGGACAGTGGCGGCAGGGGACTGCACGGCCTGCGATTCGCCGATGACCGGCGGGTCGTCCTCTTCGGGAATTTCCTCCTGTGGAGAAGTCGGCGGGATGGAGGGTGTCTGACCCGCCATCGCCTGCATAATGAAGGAGGAAAGCAGCTCGACGCTGGGATTTTCTTCTGCGGGCATTTCCACAATGACCTGGGGAGGGGAGCTTTGTGCCGGCAAGGAGGTTTGCTCGATTGTCTGGGAAGGCGCAGCTGTCTGTGCCGAATAGACGGGGAGCGGCGGCGGCAGGATCAACCGGCCACCGGCAAAGAGCAGCAAGGAGAGTAGGCAGAGGCTGGATTGAAAGCGGCCGCGCATGATTTTTTGTTGCACGGGAGGCGCAGCAAGCACAGCCCCCGCCAAAAAGCATAGCGAGCTGAGTGTAAAGAAGGAATCCAGGAATTCCCCCAGCAGCAAAATGCAGATCCCCCACTGGAGCAGCCGGATTGCCAGCTGGACCCAGTCCGGGTGTGGTTTTTTGGAAACGGGCAAGACAAATCCCTCCCCTGAGCAATCGCTTGATAAGCCTATCATATCACAAAAGGAGGGAGAAGGAAATAGGAGGGCCCGGCAAATTTCATCTCTTGCTGCAATTGGGAGGGCCCGATGGAGAGTTGGGCGCGGCGACGCGCTACCTCAGCCAGCGTTATGCGGCGCCCTGGGGCCAGGTGAAGGCGGGGCTGACCGACATCGGCACCGAGGAGCTGGCCCACATCGAGATTGTCAGCGCCATCCTGTACCAGCTGACCAAGGGTCTGAGCATCGACGAGATCAAGGAGGGCGGCCTGGAAACATATTTTGTGGACCACACCACCGGCATCTACCCGCAGGCGGCTTCGGGCATGCCGTTTTCGGCAAGCACCCTGCAGTCGACCGGCGACATCATCTGCGACTTGACCGAGGACCTCGCTGCCGAGCAGAAGGCCAGAGTGACCTATGACAACATCCTGCGCCTGGTGGATGACCCGGATGTGCGCGATCCGATCAAGTTTTTGCGCGAACGGGAGATTGTCCACTTCCAACGCTTCGGTGAAGCAAACCGGGCAGAGAAAAGCATCGGCTTTTCCTCATCTTCCGGTAAAAAAGAGCAATAAAAAATCGGAAGGAATCCCTTCCGATTTTTTGCTGCTGATAAAAATGCTGCCTTTATGCGGTAAACAGTCCCGCGATATATTCGGTCAACGTTTCGGTATCGGAGAAGTCGATAAAATCTCCGGCGGTGAAGGTGACGGTGCCGCTTTCTTCGGCGCCGCTTAACAGTTCGTCCCGCATGGCGTCAAATTCCTCCAGAGAAATTTCCTGCGCGCCGGCGACGATGCTGTCATAGTAGGTGTCCACTCCGTCGTAGGTGGTAGAGAACAGAATCTCCTGCAGCACCTTTCCATCCTCCAGCGTGATGTAGCTCTCCTCGGTCTCGCTGCCGCTTTGACCGGAAAGCTCCCGCACCGCGATGTGGCGCAGAATGCTGCCCTCGCTGCCGTCAAAGATGGTGAAGTGCAGCTCCGGAGAGGTATTGGAGAGGGTAAAGCTGCCCAGCTCCTCGGCGCTGTCCCCGCTGACGCGGTAGACCACGGCGTCGTAGTGGATGTCGTTGTCGTAGAGGAAGATCAGTTCTCCCAAGCCGTCCCCATCCAAATCGGCCAAAAAGCCGCAGCCCGTCATGGTGCTGGTGACGCCGTCCTCCTCAATGGCAATCCACTTGCTTGCCCAGGTTTGGGTAAAGTCCTCGGCGATCTCCTGCGCGCTGCGGGAGTAGCTCATTTGGGTGCTGGAATCAGCTGTTTCCGTCTCGGCCGTCTCTTCGGTCTGCTGTGATTCGGTTTGTTCCTGCGTCTGCTGGGTAGTGTTTGATTCACTTTCAGCCTGCTGGGTGTCCTGTCCGCAGCCAGCCATTCCAAAGGCCAGCAGGCAGGCCAGCAGCAGAGCGCACCATCTTTCTTTATGATTTTTCATGGCCATTCCCCCATTGCAATCGTTCTGTTACAAGATTATTGTAGCAGATTTTCTGCCAGGAAGAAACAGCCCAATTATGAATTTTCCCGCTGCAGAATCAGACAGCTCAGCCCGGGAAGGGAAATGCTGTCGGAAGAAAGCGGCTCCTTGTCCACCTCCTGCTTCGACTGGCTGTCCAGCAGCAGGCGATAGGCAGAAGGGGTGGCGGGAAGGTGGGCAGAAAGCGGATAGTTCGGGCAGTCCCGGTCGGAGAGATTGAGCAGCAAAACCAGTTCCTGCCCGCTGCCGTCCCGCCGCTGGATGGCAAAGATTTCGGGGAAAACATTTCCCATGTCCAGCCACTGAAAGTAGCTGCTGTCAAAATCCTGCTCCCACAGGGCGGGGCAGGTGCAGTAAAGGGTGTTCAGGCGCTGCAGGAAGACGTGGAAGCTGCGGTGAACCGGATAGTCCAGCAGATTCCAGCCGGGCTGGCGCTCCTCGCTCCATTCCATAAATTCGGCCAGCTCGTTGCCCATAAAGGAGAGCTTTTTGCCCGGGTGAAAGAGCATGTAGCAGGACAGGCAGCGCAGCTGGGCAAACTTTTGCTCATAGCTGCCCCAGAGTTTGTCGATAATCGTCTTTTTGCCGTGCACCACCTCGTCGTGGGAGAGGGGAAGGATGTAGTTTTCCTGATAGAAGTAGCTCATCGAGAAGAGGAAGCGGTTTTTCATCCCGGCCCGCTCGGCAAAGGGGGTGGCCAGATAGTCCAGCGTGTCGTGCATCCAGCCGAGATTCCACTTATAGTCAAAGCCCAACCCGCCGTAGGCCACCGGTGCGGTCACCTTGAGGTAGTCGCTGGAGTCCTCCGCAATCAGCATCACCTCGGGGTGGTCCTGCTGCAGGGTGAAGTTGGTGCTCCGCAAAAACCACAGCCCCGGTTCGTTGAGGCCCTTGTCCTTGCTGCCGCCCTGGTAGATCAGATTGGAGACCGCGTCGTATCGGATGCCGTCGAAGTGGTAGACGGTGATCCAGAAATCCAGGGCCGAGCGCAGAAAGCTCAGGACGTGCGGCTTTGTGAAGTCGAACAGGACGGTGCCCCATGGGCTGTCCCGCAGGTTTGGGTTATCCGGCTCGTACAGGCAGGAGCCGTCAAAGCGGGCCAGCGCGTAATAGTCCGGGACAAAGTGGGTAGGAACAAAGTCCAGAATCACCCCGATGCCGGCCTGATGGCAGCGGTCGATCAGCGCCATCAGCTGGTGCGGGGAACCGTAGCGGCTGGTGGCGGAAAAGTAGCCGGATACCTGATATCCCCAGGAGGCGTCCAATGGGTACTCGGTGAGGGGCAGCAGCTCGATGTGGGTGTAGCCCATCTGCCGGATGTAGGGGATGAGCTGGTCGGCCAGCTCGTCATATTGGAGGAAGCGCTCGCTGCCATCCCCATCCTTCATTCGCCAGGAACCGGCGTGCAGCTCGTAGATGTTGAGCGGGCGATTAAAATTTTTCTGCCGGGTGGATAAAAAGTCTCCGTCCTGCCAATCATATCCGTCCAGCTGTTGAATCACCGAGGCGGTGTTCGGCCGCAGCTCGGTGAAGAAGGCAAAGGGATCGGCCCGGTCCCAGATTTCGCCCTCGGCGGTGGTGATGCGGTATTTGTACCGGTCCCCCGGCTGTGGGTCAGGGGAGGTCAGCACCCAGACGCCGCAGTCCAGCCGCTGCATCGGCCAGGGGTTCCAGGCGTTGAAGTCGCCGATCAGAGAAACCGCCTTTGCCTGTGGAGCATAGACGGCAAAGCGCACCTGCGATTGGTTGTTTTCCCAGACAAAGTGCGCGCCGAACAACTCATAGCCCTTGGAGGAGCGTCCGCGCAGATAATCGATCATGAGAGAAAAGTCAATCATACAATCTTCCTTTCAAAAGAAGCTTGATTTTATCCATATTCTACAATATTTTGATACAAAAGGCAATAAACAAAAAAGGACGTTTGATAAGAGAAAGCAAAACCAGAAAAAATAGTTGATATTTTTTTATCAACTATTGAAAAAATTCTATAAATATTGCATAATAAGAAGGGGAAAAAGACGCGTTTTTCTCGCAACTGTAATTAGAGAAAGAGAGGCAAGATTTATGAAGATCGGAAGCGTAAAGGAAATCAAAAAATTTGAGTACCGCGTCGGCCTGACACCGGACAATGTCCGAAGCTACGTCAACGCTGGACACCAGGTCTATATCGAGCGCAACGCCGGCGTCGGGTCAGGCTTTATGACCGACGATTACATCAAGGCGGGCGCCACCATTCTGGAAACGGCGCGCGAGGTGTGGGAGACCGCTGAGATGATCGTCAAGGTCAAGGAACCGCTTCCGGACGAGTACCAGTATTTCCGCAAGGGGCAGATCATCTACACCTACCTGCATCTGGCGGCGGACCGCGCGCTGACCGACGCGATGTTGGCCGCCGGCGTCAAGGGCGTGGCCTATGAGACGCTGGATCAGAACGGTTATCTGCCGCTGCTTGCCCCGATGAGCCAGATTGCGGGCCGCCTGAGCGTGCAGGAAGGCGCCAAGTATCTGGAGAAGATTTATGGCGGATCCGGCGTTCTGCTCTCCGGCGTGCCCGGAACCCCGAAGGCGCACGTCGTTATCATCGGCGGCGGAAGCGTCGGCACCAACGCCTGCAAGATTGCGGTCGGCATGGGCGCGGACGTCACCGTCATGGATGTCAACATCCACCGCCTGGAGTACCTGGACGACATCTTCGGAGCGCGCATCCAGACCCTTTACTCCAACGACGTCAACGTCGAAAACGCGCTGAAGACAGCCGACCTGGTTGTCGGCGCGGTGCTGATCCCCGGCAAGAAGGCACCGAAGATTATCAGAAAATCTTATCTGAAAGAGATGCGCCCCGGTTCGGTCATTGTCGACGTCGCGGTTGACCAGGGTGGCTGCTGCGAGACCACCCACATGACCTACCACGACGATCCGATCTATAAGGTGGATGGAGTCGTCCATTACTGCGTCGGCAATATGCCGGGCGCTGTTCCGCGCACCTCCACCATTGCGCTGACCAACGCCACCCTGAGCTACGGCCTGCAGATCGCCGCGAACGGCCTGGAAGAAGCCTGCCGCAGAAACGAGACGATCTATTCGGCGATCAACACCTACGACGGCAAGCTGACCTGCAAGAACGTTGCGGACAGCTTCAAGATGGAGTATACTGACATTCATAGTTGTTTCTAAAAAATATTCTGACAGCAAAAAAGCTGCCCTTTCTGGGGCAGCTTTTTTACTTTGTCTGATTTTGCAAAAATATTTTTCCGAGAGTGTTGTCCAGGAAATGAAAAAAAGAAGGCTTTGCCAGGGGAGATTCCCCAGCGCATTAGGTTGCCTCAGGGGATTCCTTTGCCGACCTGCACAGCTGCAGAATCCCTTCGACGCTGCGAAAGCAGCTGCGGTCCACCTGGGTGGGCTGGATTTCGATGCCCATATCCTCCAGCCCGTCCAACAGGGTAATGAGTCCGAGACTGTCTAATAATCCGCTTTCCAGCAGGTCTATTCCCGGCTCCAGGACACGACGGCTGCTGCACGCCTCGACCAGTAGCTTCTTGACCGCCTGTTCCAGCTCTTTTTCATCCATTTTGCAACATCTCCTTCAAAGCCTGCAGATCGCACTTCCCATTTTGATTGACTGGCATCCGCTCTACCGGGAGCCAAACCTTTGGCAGCATATATGCCGGCAGCGATTTTCGCAGCTGCGCATCGCAGTCAGCTGTTTTGGGCGGCGGTCCTATCCACTCCACCACAGCGGCCAGGGCGACCACCTGATCTCCTGCGGTCATGGGCAGCACTGCTGCCGCCTGCACCTGAGGCCAGGAACGGATGACGGCTTCGATCTCTCCCGGCTCGATGCGATAGCCCTTATATTTGAGCTGACGGTCCAGCCGTCCGCCGTACCAGAGCAAGCCGTTTTCGATCCTGCCAATATCGCCGGTGCGGTAAAGTCTCTGCCCCTGCCAACTGCCAAACCGTTCAGCAGAAGCGTTGAGGTATCCGCTTGCGACACTTTGGCCGGCGATGGCGATCTCCCCGCTTTGCCCTAGCGGCAGCTCGTTCCCGTCCCGGTCTAAAATCAGCAGCTGGCAGGCTGCATTCGCCAGCTGTCCGACCGGCAGCGGTTCGCCTGCGCCTGTCACCTCCACGGAACAAACCGCACAGGTCGCCTCGGTGGGGCCGTAGGCGTTGAGAACTGTGACATCCGGAAAGCGTTGCCTGAGCTGCCGAACCGTCCTGGCAGGCAGTGTCTCGCCGCAGAAAAAGACGGTCTGAAGCGCAGGCATCAGTTCGCGCTGAAAGCTTTTATCGCACAGACAGAGCCGAGCGAAGGATGGAGTGCAGCTCATCCGCGTGGCCCCGCTTTCCCCTAGCGCCCGGTAAAGCTTATCAAGATCAGCTTGCTGAGAGGGTTCCAGCGCAAAGACGGTCTCGCCCATCATCCAGGCAGGCCAAAGGTCGGCCACCGACAGGTCGAAGGAAAACTGCGCCTGATTGAGCGCGGCTCCCGGTTTCTTTCGGGAGCGGATGGCTGGGAGCGCACAAAACCAGCGCACGAAATTTTCCAGCGCGGCAAGGGAGATGCGCACCCCCTTTGGGATGCCGCTGCTGCCGGAGGTGAACAGCCAATAGGCATCCCGGGAAGGGTCGCCTGGAATCAAAAAATTCTGCGTGGCAGGTTCCCGCTTGAGCCATTGATCCGCTTTTGCTTCCCGGCAATCGATCACAGTGCCGGGATTGGCCTGGGAGAGAATGCGCTGCAGCCGCTCCTTTGGCTGGTCGGAAGAAAGTGGCAGGTAGGGCCGGCCGGCAAGCAGGCTTCCCAGCATCCCCACTGCCATCATTGGCTGCTTTGTCCCGATCAGCGCCACCGCACCGGCACTGTCCTGCAGCTGCGCGGCCAGCAGAGAGGCAGCATTCCACAGCTGGGAATAGGTTAAACTATCTTCCCCGCAGCGATAGGCAGGGTGCTTTGCAAGGAGAGAAGCGTTTTGTTGAATCCTTTCCAGCAGCATCCTCATCCCTTGTTTTCTGTTCTCGATTGAATCTGATCGGCGGGGATCAGGACTGGGTCGTACATTACCTTGGAATGGTTGTCCAGCACCAGTTCCTTGGCGATTTCCAGCCCGCTTGCCCGGTCGATCACCCTTCGGTAAACCTTGCTGATCCGGTACCAGCCATCCGCCTCCTCGACAAATCCGCTGTCCTCCTCGATGATTCGATAGCGGTAAGGGAAGGGCTGGGTGGTGCGCAGCTCCCCGCACAGGTCGGTGTCGTCCAACCAGAGAAGCAGCTGCACCGGCTGATCGGTCGTGTTGCGAAATTGGTAGTCCACGTTCTTGTAAAAGACAGAGGTGCCCGTCCCAAACGGCACCGTGCGGCGCTCGTCAGGAAACAGGGCGTCGGAATGGTGGTGCAGCTCGGTGACGGTGAGCGGACTGTTGAGCACCAGCCAGTGCACCATGTTGGCCAGCTGGCACAGGCCGCCGCCTACGCCGGAGCGAAAGCCGCCGCTGGAAATCATCAATCCCTCGGTGTATCCCTTTTTGCGGGTTGCTTTGCCGACCAGTTTCCAAAAGGAAAAGGTTTCCCCGGGCTGAATGACGATCCCGTTAATCCGTGCGGCCGCAATCCGCAGGTTGACCGCTTTGCCCTCCTGCAGGCGCATGTCCACCCCATGCAGCCGGCGCAGCAGCAGGGAGGTGTGTCCCTTGACCAGGCAAGGCAGAGGGGTGGAGTCAATTTTGGTAGCAAAACGTTCCCTGCTCAAAAGATTTTTGATATCCCGCAGCAGATACTCCTTGTGCAGTGAAAGCCAGTAGCCGACAGGGCCCATCTGGCAGAGCAATTTACGATGTTTCATGATTCTCCTCTTTTCCTGTGAAACAATCTGCTTGCTTTGTAAAATCTGCTCCTTCGTCTCCATTATAGCACAAGAATAGAATAAATGCCAGATGATTGTAGAAAAAAAGCAAGAAGAATGATCTCGAAAAAATAGGGAGGAAAGCGCAGTATGTAAGGGCTCAAGAAGCTCTTTTTACCTACACCTTGACGGATATAGTGGCCTGTAGTATACTGATACTATCGAAGAAGAAAAAATTGTAAAGGGGTCCAAGACCGGGAACTATAAACAGCTCAAATTCTGCAACGAAAAGGAGCGAGAGAAAGTGAAAAAAGGAAAGGCGATCTTACTTTCCATTTTGGGAATCGGCGTTCTGGGGGCGCTGAATTACTGCCTGCCGGTCTTTTCGTTTGGAGAGGTGCTGGCAAAAGAAGGGGTGGAAGGGTACCGCGAGACCGAGGTGTGGGACTTTGATGCGCGGATTTCGTATGAGCCAGATGCGCAGAAGCTGCTCGAGCTGCTGGAGACGCTTCCGGTACGCAGAAATATCGGTGACAACCACTGGCGTGGGAAGGAGCACCAGCGGGAAAAAGGTCCACAATATGCAATTGCCTTTCGATACGGGAAGAAGGGGAATTTCTGGGTGCAATTTTGCGAGCGGGAGGTCAGCTTCCAGAGTCCGGGCGGCGGCCGGTTTTCCGATTTTGATTTTAACACCTATCTGATCGCAAGTCCGGAGGACTACGAGCAGTTTATCGGGCAGCTTGGAGAGTTGCTGGAACAAAGCCCATCTGAGCCGCTGTAGAAGTGGCTTCGGCAAGAGTTTTTTGCCTTGACGTACGCTGTGCCCTATGGTATACTCATACCGATTAAAAACAGAACGGAGAATGTATTCATGATTACGGTCAACAACGTCAGTCTGGATTTCAGCGGCCAGAAGCTGTTTTCCGATGTCAATCTTTTGTTCAACGCTGGCGAGTGCTACGGCGTTATCGGCGCAAACGGCGCTGGAAAATCTACCTTTTTAAAGATCCTCTCCGGCGAGCTTGAGCCCTCCACCGGCACGGTGGAGATCCCGGACGGCGAGCGCATGTCGGTATTAAAGCAGGACCACTTTGCCTACGACAGCTTTTCGGTGCTGGACACCATCATCCAGGGCAACCCGCGCCTGTATGAGATCATGCAGCAGAAGGACGCCCTCTATAATAAGGAAGATTTCACCGACGAGGACGGCGAGCTTGCCGCCGCGCTGGAGGCGGAGTTTGCCGAGCTTGGCGGCTGGGAGGTTGAAACCGAGATCAGCAAGCTGCTCAAAGGTTTGGGCCTTGATCAGAACCTGCTGTATGAGCAGATGGGTTCCCTGCCGGACAAGGACAAGGTCAAGATCCTGCTGGCGCAGGCGCTGTTTGGCCAGCCGGAGATCATCCTGCTGGACGAGCCGACCAACCACCTCGACCTTGCCTCCATCACCTGGCTGGAGGAGTTTTTGATGGACTATCAGGGAACGGTCATCATCGTTTCCCACGACCGTCACTTCCTCAACAACGTTTGCACCCACATCGTCGACATCGACTACAATAAAATCAAAATGTACGTCGGCAACTATGATTTCTGGTACGAGTCCAGCCGCCTGATGCAGCGGATGATGGCCGACCAGAAGCGCAAGGCGGACGAGAAGATCAAGGAACTGCAGAACTTCATCGCGCGCTTTGCCGCCAACAAATCCAAATCCAAGCAGGCGACCTCCCGCCGTAAGCTGATCGACAAGCTGACGGTGGAGGAGCTGCCCGCTTCCTCCCGCAAATACCCCTATGTCGGCTTCACCATGGACCGCGAGATCGGCAAGGATGTGCTGACCGTCGACCGCGTCAGCAAGACGGTGGATGGGGTGAAGGTGCTCAACGACGTCTCCTTCACCGTCGCCAAGGGGGACAAGATTGCCTTCATCGGCGACAATGAGATCGCGCTGACCACCATGCTGCAGATTTTGGCCGAGGAGCTGGAACCGGATTCCGGTTCGATCAAGTGGGGTGTCAGCACCTCCCGCTCCTACTTCCCGAAGGACAACTCGGAATATTTTAACGGCTGCGACCTTTCGATTCTGCAGTGGCTCTCGCAGTACTCCAAGGATATCACCGAGACCTATCTGCGCGGCTTTTTGGGCAGGATGCTCTTCTCCGGCGACGATGTCTACAAGCCGGTGCAGGTGCTCTCCGGTGGCGAGAAGGTGCGCTGCATGCTCTCGCGGATGATGCTCTACGGGTCCAACGTCCTCATACTCGACCAGCCAACCAACCACCTCGACCTCGAGTCGATCACCGCGGTCAACAATGGTCTGGTGGAGTTTAAGTCCAACGTGTTCTTCACTTCTCACGACCATGAATTTGTGCAGACGGTGGCCAACCGCATTATCGAGATCACCCCGGGCGGCATCGTCGACCGCCGCTGCACCTTCGATGAATACCTCGAGTGGCGCGCAGAAAACGGCAAAGCGGTCCGCAACTAAAAAGCTTATGAAAAAAGGAAACGTCCTCGAAAGACGTTTCCTTTTTTGTGTGAAGAAAAACGGTTAAGCCATCACTGCCTGCGCGCCAAAGTAGAGGATGACCACGATGCCCAGCACGATGCGGTACCAGCCGAAGGCGGTGAAGTCGTGCTTGCGGATGAAGTTCATCAGGAACTTGATGGCAAACAGCGAGACGATGAAGGCTACCGCCGAACCGATCAGCAGAATACCCCACTGTGCCCCGGTGATGGAGGAGAGGCCAACCTGCAGGATGAACTTGAGAATCTTGTAGGCGCTGGCGCCGAACATGACCGGAATGGCCATGAAGAAGGAGAACTCGGTGGCGACAAAGCGCGAACAGGACAGCAGCATGGCGCCCAGAATGGTTGAGCCGGAACGGGAGGTTCCGGGGATGATGGCCAGCAGCTGCAGGAAACCGATGCAGGCGGCGGTGCGGTAGCTGAGCTGCTCAAAGGAACGGATGCGCGGCTTGACCTGTTTGTTTCGTTTTTCCAGCAGGATGAACAGCACGCCGTAGATAATCAGCGCGGCGGCGACAACAGTTGGGGTGTAAAAGTGCTCGGTGACCCAGGCGTCGACCAGCAGGCCGATGACGCCGATGGGCAGCACCGCAACCAGTACTTTGAACCAGAGCTGGAAGGTGGAGAGCCGCTCGGCACGGGACTTGGAGGGGGAGAAAGGGTTGAGCTTTTGAAAGTAGAGCACGACCACCGCCAGAATGGAGCCCAGCTGGATGACAACATAGAACATATCCATAAACTCTTTGGGCTGGTTGAGGTTTAAAAAGGCATCGGCCAGAATCATGTGGCCGGTGCTGCTGATGGGCAGCCATTCGGTGATGCCCTGGATGATGCCCAAGACAACCGTCTTGAGAATCTCGATCACAAATTCCATAAAAATCAGTCTCCTATCCAATTGTTAAACATGCTGTTTTATTATAGCATACCTGTCGGAGAATTAGAAGCCCCCTTTTGGAAAAAAGCAGAAAAATAGGCGGCAGTTTCTGCCGCCTATTGGGCGCTGTTTATGCCAGTGCGGAGGAGCCGACCGTCATCTCGGAAGCGGCATCTTCGCTGGAAATTTCGGTGTCCTCATCGTAGCTTTCTTCATCATATTCGTCGGATTCGGCATACTCCACATCCGGGTCTTCCTCAATCAGGTTCAGCAGACTGTTCACGTCCAGCCGCATCGAAAAGCGGTCGTTGAGGTAGGCGATGTACCGCCCGCCCTCATAGTCGGCAAAGACGCGGGCGGAAAGGTTTGGATACTGCTCCGGGTCAATGCTGTCGAACAGGGTGCGGATCTGTTGGGCAAAGCCGGCCTTGTCGGTCTGATTGCCCAGGGTGATGTAGAGAACGACCCTGTCCGCAGAGGTCAGTTCCTGCGCGCTCATGCTTTCTCTGGCCGGGGTGACGCTGCGGATTTCGCAGTCGACGTCCAGTGCCTGCACGTCGAGACTGGAAGGGATCTGCTGGTACAGCTCGTCAAAGATTTCGCCGCTGACCTGCTGCTCCACCTTCCAGCTGGCAGGGCCAAACTCCATGTACAGCGGGTAAAAGACGCTGCAGAAGCAGGCGACACAGATGACCAGCAGACAGAACAGCGTTCCCCAGAAATCGTACCGGAGCTCCTCGCCGTGGTGGCGGCTGTACTGCCAAATGATTTCGATGCCCAGCAGGATCAGCAGCACCGGCGAAAAACGCATCAGGCTAAAGAGGTCAAACGGCTTAAAGAAAAAGACCAGCAGGATGATGCCGACCAGAATCAAGGTGACGCCCATCGTCAGGGTGCCGATGCGGCGCGTTGGACGCTTGGGCGGTTGGTGCGGCTGATATGGATTGGGGGTTGGGCCGCTGTTTGACCTGTTGTTTTGTTCTCTATTTTGATTTGATTCGGAATAATCATTCTGATTTAACATGATAGCACCTTCCTTTTGGGAATAGAAACGGAGGGGGTGATTGTGTAACCGGAAATCCTTCCCGGTTACACAATCGTTCGTCCGTTAAAGAGATTGGTTTTCCTGGTGAGAGGAATCTTGGTGGTATTCCTGGTAGTCATCCTCGATTGCTTTGTGCGAGACGGTGCTGCGGATCAGATAGATACCCAGCAGGATGATGCCTACTGCGACGATCAGTGTCGGCAGGCCCTCAAAGATCGGGTAGAGGTTGATGTTGAAGGTGAAGTAGAAGATTGGCACCACAAAGGTATGGAGCAGAATATAGATACCGACCAGAATCAGCAGCACACCGGCCAGCAGGTGACGGCGCTGGAAAAATTTAACCAGTTCCGGCGCGTTGATCGAATCCAGATGGAACAGGAAATCGTCCTGCGGGAGGAATTCATAGCTCATCGAGCGCAGATTCATCGTATCAAAAAAGGCATAAAACCAGATGATAGGCAACAAAAAAGCAAGAAAGCTTAATCCAAGAAAACCCATGATGGCAAATATCAGAAAGAACAGACCCATCAGCGAGACGCCACGCTTCATGTATCCCAGATACATCTGGCCGGCGCCGGGCCACAGTGCGAACAAGAAGGTCAGAATCCTACTTTTTCTCATAACAAAAACTCCTTTGACAGAAAACTTTTCCCAAAAACCTTTGGGAATTTGGAAGAACTTAGTTCTTCCAAAAAGCAACTATTCGATTCATCCATAAAGAAACTCTTTTCAATTGACTGTATTTCGTGATTCATCCATCCGATTTTGATTCATCCTGTAAAAGAAACCCAGTGTTGGTGCAGCCGGCTTACTGGTTTTTGGGGGAGAAGGAAAATTTCCATCTCAGAAAATCTCCCTGCAGAGAACGGAAGAAATCTCCCAAGCTGCTGGAAATCTCCTCGGTCTGTTCCAGAATGGTCTGGGAGGAGTTGTGCAGTCCTTCCACCATGTTGTCAACAACTCCGGACAAGGTTCCGGAAGTGAACAGGCCGCCGGACCAAAAGACCAGCGCCAGTGACGCGGCAACCACCAGGGAGGTGGCCTTCTTCAGATAAAAGACCTGCGCCCTCTGCCGCAGCTTTTGCAGAATGCCGGGCAACAGCGGCTGCGGCGGTTCGATCAGGTGGGCGGTGACGGGAAGCGCCTGTTCTGCGCCGCCTGCATCGGGGATCGGCTCTCCGCATAAAATAGCGGTGTATCGTTCCAGACAGCGGTCGCAGAAGGAAAGGTGCTCCGAAACCTCCAGGCTTTGCAGAGGATCCAGCTTTTCCTGGATCAAAAGCGCGAAGGCGCTGTCTGTCAGATGGCCGTCAGCGGTGAAGAGCTCCAGATTTTCCAGTGGCATCCCAACCGACGACTCATCGATTTTTTTCATAGCTGTATACCTCCTTAATCTGTTTTTGTAAGATCGCTCTCGCACGGTAAAGCTGCGTCTCTACCGTTTTCTTGGGCCGGCCGAGAATCTGCGCGATCTCCTGCGTGTCCTTTTCTTCCAGAAAACGCAGGATGCACACCTCCCGGTACGGCTCCTTGAGGGAGCGGATCATTTGCTCGATAGCGTTGGAACCCTCCTTTTGGATGTACGCTTCGTCCGGCTGTTCGGAAAAATCCGCCGCCCGCATACTGGCCATATCCTCCACCGAATCCTCCTCGCTGGAGGCCAGCATCACCCGCCTGGAGTAGGCGCTGTTGAGGTAATCCTTAGCTTTGTTGGTGGCGATTCGGGCAATCCAGGGTTTGTAGTTGTCACCCTGATAGCTGTCGATGTGGCGGTAGGCGGAGAGGAAGGTTTCCTGCGAAAGGTTCTGCGCCTCGTGATAGTCTTTGACAAACTGGTAGCAGATGGTGAATACCAGCTTTTCATATTGGGTGACGAACTGACTAAACTCCCGTTGTGTCATGCAAAGTATTCACCAGCTTTCCGTTTTACAAATTTGTTCCTTCCGGAACCCCTTACACCTATGAAACGGGGCGGGGAAGAACAATACTTCAAAAAATAAAAATTTTTTCCTTTTTGTGTCCACAATTAGGCAATCTATCGTAAATTGTGAAAAAAGGGAAAAAATTGACAGGATTAGATTGACACTTGACAAATTTTGTAGTAACCTGAAAATGGATTAAATTTTTTTAAGGAGGAAGGTTTATGAATGGCAAAAAGATCATTTTGATCACGACCCTTGTCGCATCCATTATCCTGATCAGCCTTACCATGCTCTTTGCCCGATTTGTTCTGCAGATAGATTTTACCGGGAATGATACACAGCAAACACTGGAGAACACGTCCGGGGAAACATCCTCGCAGCCGCAGGAGGACCAGCAGACCGAGCCGTCTGTCGATCAGCCGCAGTCGTCCCAGTCGGAAGAGGAAAATACCCAGACCGAAGATGAAAATAAGGATGAACAGGACGCGGATCAACAAGAAAATACAGATGAGGAGCAGACAGCCTTTGCTCCAAAATCCACCATCACAACCGCGCAGATCACCATCACCCAGGACGATGGCACCGAGCAGCTGACCATCGGTCAGGCGGAGGAGGAAGCGGACCAGCAGGCTGAGCAGGCCAAACTGGACCAGCTGCTGCAGGAGATTCAGAAGCTGCAGCTGGTGAGCGTGGGACAGTCGGTTGCCCTGCAGGACGCCAACTGGGAGGCTTCGCTCAACCTGAGCATGGAGGACGGCACCGCCCTCAGCTGCAGGCTGTACGATTCCACCCTGTCCGGCAGCAAGACCACCCTCTCCACCGGCTCCACCACCTATGAGTCCACCGAGTCGATCAGCAGCATCCGTACCCTGCTGGAGGGCTGGCTCGAGGAGGAGACACAGAACGGCTTGAACATCGCTGCGGACGAGTTTGAGCAGGCCTCCCGCGTCCTTGCACTGGATCTTGGCAGCATGGAGGTGCAGGACATTGCCGCCAGCAAAGCGGCCCTGCAGGAGGCGCTGGGCGCGCTGAAGGTCACCGATACCCTCACCGGCAGCATCAACCCGGGCGTGGAAAACACCGACCTCACCATGATCAACCTCGCCGACGATGAGCACACCCTCTTTACCTTTGAGTTTTATGAGACCGGCATCCTGGCTTACCGCTCGGAAAATAATCAGGAATTTTACGTCTGCGAACCGGCCAGCCTCGCCAGCTTCTACCAGACGGTGGAGCAGATCTGTTCCCAGTACTCCTCCACCCCGGCCAGCCTTGCGCTGATGGACTATGGCGCGCTGAACAGCATGACCATCTCCAGCACGACCGGTACCTCCCGCAAAGAGGTTGGCCTGATCCGTGACCACGCGCAGACGCTGTTCTCCTTCCTGCAGCAGCTGCATGTCAGCAAGGGCAGCGTGCGCGAGGAGAGCGTGATGTTCAGCCGCCCGGAATATCACGCCGACATTGAATTTGCCAGCGGCATGGTGATCCGCCTGGACATCAACAGCGGAAGTTTGCTCATCGACGGCGGCGACGGCGTCATTCTGCACTACACGATGATTGGCGACAGCAATATGGATCGCGTCCGCGCCGAATTTGAGCGCCTCATCAACGACTAGTCCAATCTCACCAACGGAATATTCATAATTCTGTTAGATTACACAAAAAGGTACAAAATCGGATGACTTTTACATCATGCTTGTGGTATGATGAGGTTAGAAGGTTTTGTGCCTTTTTGTTTTTCCTCCCAATTCCTCCCCAGCGAATCGCACAGGCGACGGCGGCCTGTTTTGGCAAAGAGGGAGAATTAGGGGAAATAGCAGAGATGAAGTGAAGCAATTTTTCAAAATTTGGACACCGAAACAATAGGAGGAGAGAAAATGAAGAAAAGATTTTTCCAGAAGATGTTTGCCTTTGTTTTTGCTCTTACAATGCTGGGGTCGATCCTCTGCGGTGCGGCGGTCATTCCGCTGGACAAAGAAACAGAAGCGCCAGCGCCCTTTGCGCTTTCCGATGTTTGCAGCGTCACCTATCGAAACGGGAGCGGTCAGCAAATCACCATCACCAACCGACCGATGCTTGAACAATTTGTTGCCTTGATGAACGCCGCCGGTGCAAAGCCGTCGCAGGTTAATCCCAACCTTCCGAACGGCATCGGCTTTGCGGTGTGCGGGGAAGGATGGGAGATTGGCTACACGCTGGGCTGCCTGCCGCAGGATGTGCAGGAACGGCAGATTATTTTTACCAGCCAGGGCGCCTATCAGGTGCAAAATGGCAAGGCGATAATCGGATTTTTGGAGGATGCCCTTGCAACCCTTGACCCTTACGGCTGCTTTGCGATGGGGAGAAGGGTCCAGCAGCTGCGCATCCTCGACAACCAGAAGCGGCAGGCGGCGCTGCTGGATTATGAGTGGGAGGAGGACTTCGCGCCCATCCTCGAATCCCTAGAGTTGCTCAAACCTCAGAAGATAGAGAAGGAGCAGCTGGGTCTGCCGCTGGCCGGTGCCTCCGAACTGCGGATAGAGACGATTGGCCGGGACAGCAAAGAATACAGCTATCAACTCTACCAGTATGGAGTAGCGGTTCAGTCGAATGGCGAAGAAGTGGGCTCTTTTCTCTGCGACCTGCCGGTCAGAAAGCAGTTCTATCGCGAAATGCAGAGCGTTTTTGACAGGAGCTCCAAGCACGCATCCTGGATGGCCCTTGCAAGGGCGGGCCGCATACGCGGAATGGAAGTGATGGTGGACGGCAAGGTGGTCGAAGAGGGCGTGACGCACCTGGAGAATTGGAAAGGTCTGAGGGTTGGTTCCGTCACCGAACGGGAGGCCCTCTGGACAGCCCCGGAGCTGGAATGCCGCATCCACTTTGTCACCGGGGTCGATTACCGTGTGCAGATTTTGAATGGCAAACTGCGCATCTGGGCCTCGGATATGCCACAGGTTTTGGAATACACCATTGGCACCCGGCAGCAGGAAGCCCTGCTGGCCACCTTGCAAAACGCCTAACAGGGAAAACGGAATCCCTTTTGATAGAACAACACAGAGAGGAGAAAAAAGTATGAAGCAGAAGAAAATGTTATCGCTCCTGCTGGCAGTGGCGACGCTGATGAGCGGCCTGTCGCTCACCGCCTTCGCGCAGGAGGAAAACCCATTTGTGCTGGAGGACCCGTATATGATCGAGTACAGCGTCGGGGAACGGGGACTCAACTTCAGCAGCGAGCAGGCCATCCAGCAGGTGGAGAAAGCCTTTGCCGGTCTTGACCCGACACCTATCGGTCAAGATACGGTGGTGGAGCAGGACGCCCGCTATCTGGAAATCTGGCAGGATTCAATGCCAGATCGGTTTATCTTTCAGGACGACAAGCTACTGACCTACCCGAATGACTACAAGACCCCGCAGGCGCTGCTCGATCTGGAAGCAGACCTGCAGGCGCAGATGAGGGAGCTCGACCCCTACGGCTGCTTCACCTGGTCGGAGGACTATACCTGCATCTGCCTGCTGGACAATACCAGCCGCTATGCGGTCTTTAACGAGGAGACGGAAAACAAGATTCTGATGCTGGAACGGCTGCAGTCGCTTGAGCCCTCCAAGATCAACGCCTCGCAAAATGCGACTTTAGGCAAGGAGAGAACCGGCGCTTCCGAGCTCCGTGTCAACGTTACCCCCACAAATGTTCTGGCGGAAAATGTGACCTACTCCTACCAGTTTTATGACAAGGGCGTCGGCGTCACCGCATACACCGGCGACGGCGCGGGCGTGACCCAGTATTTTTCCTGTGACCCGACGGCGATCGGCAGCCTGACCGCGCAGATGCAGAAGTTCTATGACAGCCAGCAAAAATCCGCCACCTGGCTTGCCATCATCAACCCCGCCCGGGTGGAGAGCCTTCACGTTGGACGAAAGGGAAAAGAGCCGGGCGAACCATACGGCGAAGCCTTCCCACTGACCAATTGGAACAGTGCTGCGATTATCGACTTGCTGCGTACCCTGCCGGTGGAGGGCGCTGCGGAGACCAACCGTCTGTGGACAAGGCCGGACGTCGAGTACCGCCTTGGCTTCACCAACGCCCTGACCTACCGCGTTCAGGTGCAGGGCAACCAGCTGCGCGTCTGGGCTTCGGATATGCCGCAGGTGCTGCAGTTCACCGTCCCACAAAAAGAGGTGGACGAGCTGCTGACCGAGACGGACAACCGCATCACCTACGAGAAGGAGAACATCGAGAAGCCAAATCCGGAGACCGCAAAGCCGGTCATCTATCTCTACCCCGAGCAGGAAACGAAGGTCAACGTGCAGCTTACCTTTAACGGTACCCTCACCAGCACCTACCCAACCCTGCCGCCGGAAGGCTGGACAGTTACCGCGCAGCCGGACGGCACCCTCACCGATGAGGAGGGCAGAAGCTACCGGTACCTCTTCTGGGAGGGCGTTGCGGATGTCGACTGGAAGCAGGACAGCGGTTTTCTTGTCAAAGCGGAGGACGCGCGCGAATTCCTCGAACAAAGCCTCACCCAGCTGGGATTAAACGAGCTGGAACAGAACGATTTCATCACCTACTGGCTGCCCAAGTTGGAGAAGAACGGGGAAAGCTTTGTCACCTTTGCCGCAGAGCAGTACACCGACAACGCCATCCTCACCGTCACCCCGCAGCCGGACAGCGTCCTGCGGGTGCAGATGCTGATTTCCAAGGTGGACGACAGCAACCGCGCTGCCTTCCAAAAGCTCCCGGAGCAGGAGCTGCCGCGTTTTGAGCGGGAAGGATTTGTCCTGGTCGAGTGGGGCGGCACCGACCTTGGCACCGGCAAAACAGCCTAAAAGATTGACCGGGAAATAGCCGCACAAACCAAAAGGCTTAGAAAGCAAACGCTTTCTAAGCCTTTTTTGAATCTCTTTCAAAGAGCGGTTATTCTTCCTGGTTTGCGTCCGGGTCGATGCCGCGGCTCTGCAGGAAGATGCGCACCGCGTGCTCCACCAGGTCGCAGCTCTTTTCGATGCCCAGCAGCGAGGTGTTCAGGCACAGATCGTATGTCCTGGCGTCGCCCCACTCCATGCCGGTGACGCTGCGGTAATATTTGGCGCGGTCCTTATCCATCTTCTTGATCTTCCGCTTGGCCTCGTCTTTGCTGACGCCGTAAATCTCGGCGATGTGGTCGATGCGGTCCTCCATGTCGGAGGAGAGGAAGATGCGGATGCAGTTTGGATTGTCCCGCAGGAGGTAGTCGGCGCAGCGTCCAACAATGACGCAGCTTCTGCTGCTGGCAAATTCACAGATCAGCCGGCTCTGTACACCGATCAGCTCCGCCTCGGTGGTGACATAATTAAAAGCCATACTGTTTCCGCCATAGGCGACAGGGAAGACGTTCTGCATAAAGTTCATCGACCGCTCGTCGATGCTGGCCAGATATGCCTCGTCCACGTTGAGTTCTTTGGAGGCGCAGGCCAAAATTTCACGGTCGTAATAATGAATGTGAAAGCGCCGGGCAAGCTCCTTGCCGACCATTCTGCCGCCGCTGCCGCGCTCTCTGCCGATGGTGATGACAAATCTTTGGTTTTTATTCATACGAACACCTCCTTTATATCCATTATAGCATAAAAGAACAAAAAATCAATCAAGACAGCGTGAGAATTATATCTTTTTTCCAAAATAAAAAGGACAAAGCGACAAAGCAAAGGGGCGCGGCGAATTTCGCCGCGCCCTTTGCGCTCTCATTCTCAGAATGAAATTTTTATTAGTACAGCTTTGCGCCGGCCGGGATGTGGTCATCGACCATCAGCAGGTGCAGGCGTTCTTCACCTTCCTCGGAGTGGACGGCGGAGATCAGCATGCCGCAGGAGTCGACGCCCATCATCTTGCGTGGTGGGAGGTTGACAATAGCGATGCAGGTCTTGCCGATCAGCTGCTCCGGCTCATAGTAGTTGTGGATGCCGCTGAGGATGGTGCGGTCGGTGCCAGAGCCGTCGTCCAGGGTGAACTGCAGCAGCTTCTTGGACTTTGGAACCGCGACGCAGTCCTTGACCTTGACCGCGCGGAAGTCGGACTTGGAGAAGGTGTCAAAGTCGACAAAATCCTGGAAGAGAGGCTCGATCTGGACTTTGGAGAAGTCGATCTTTTCCTCCACCTTTTCCGGTGCGCAGACAGGCGCCGGTTCGGCAGCTTTTTCTGCCTTCTTGGAGCTGGAGCCGTCGAGATTCTTCATGGTCGGGAAGAGCAGGACGTCGCGGATGGAGGGCTGATTGGTCAGGAACATGACCAGACGGTCTACGCCCATACCAAAACCGCCTGTTGGCGGCAGGCCGTATTCCAGTGCGGTGATGAAGTCGTTGTCCATGTCGGTGGCTTCCTCGTCGCCCTGTGCCTTGAGCTCCAGCTGATGCTCGAAGCGCTGCTTCTGGTCGATCGGGTCGTTGAGCTCCGAGAAGGCGTTGGCAAACTCGCGGCCGGTGATGAACAGCTCGAAGCGCTCGGTGTAGCCCGGGTGAGAAGCGTCCTTTTTGGACAGCGGGGAGATCTCCACCGGATGGCCGGTCAGGAAGGTCGGCTGAACCAGCTTGTCCTCAACAAACTCGTCAAAGAACAGGTTGAGGATATCGCCCTTCAGATGGCGCTGCTCATACTCGATGTGGTGCTCCTTGGCGACCGCTCTGGCTTCCTCCAGGGTGTTGATCTGGTCGAAGTCGATGCCAGTGTACTTCTTGACTGCCTCGACCATGCTGATCCGCTCAAACGGTTTGCCCAGGTCGATCTCGGTGTCGCCGTAGAGAACGGTGGTGGTGCCCAGAACCTTGAGGGTGACGTAGCGCAGCAGCTCCTCGGTCAGGTTCATGATGTCCTCGAAGTTGGCGTATGCCTGGTAGAACTCCAGCATGGTGAATTCCGGGTTGTGCTTAGTGTCCATGCCCTCGTTGCGGAAGACGCGGCCGATCTCATAAACCTTGTCAAAGCCGCCGACAATCAGGCGTTTCAGGTGCAGCTCCAGCGCAATGCGCAGGTACATGTCCATGTTCAGGGTGTTGTGGTGGGTGATGAACGGCCTTGCGGCGGCGCCGCCTGCGACGTTGTGCAGGACAGGGGTCTCCACCTCCAGGTAGCCCTTGGAGTCGAGGAAGCTTCTCAGCTCGCGGATGATCTGGGAGCGCTTGACAAAGACGTCGCGCACCTCCGGGTTGACGATCAGGTCAACGTAGCGCTGGCGGTAGCGCAGGTCGGTGTTGGTCAGGCCGTGGAATTTTTCCGGCAGCGGCAGCAGCGACTTGGACAGCAGGATAGCTTCGGTGGCGCGGATAGAAATTTCGCCGTGCTTGGTGCGGAACACCTCGCCTTTGACGCCGACGATATCGCCGATGTCCCATTTTTTAAACTGATTGTAGGTCTCTTCACCGACAATGTCCTTCTTGATATAGACCTGAATCCTGCCGGAAGCGTCGGCAACATCGAAGAAGGAGGCTTTGCCCATCGAGCGTTTGCTCATAATGCGGCCTGCAATCGAGACAGGCTGCTCCTCCAGCTCCTCAAAGTGGTCGGCAATTTCCTTTGCATAGTGGGTGCGTTCATAGCGGGTCTGCTGGAAGGGGTCGTTGCCGGCCTCCTGCAGCGCAGCCAGTTTTTCTCGGCGGACGCGCAGCACCTCGGAGAGTTCTTCCTCAGAGGACTGAGCAGCCTGCTGGTTCTGGTTTTCCAGGTTTTCTGCCATTCTATTTTTCCGTCCTTTCGGTCAATAAAATAAGATTACAAGGGTGATAGGGAGGGCGCTGTGCAAGGGCGCCCCCAACAAAAAAGATACTTCTATATTATAGCTTTTTTTTCGACGAAATACAATCAAAAAAATACGGGCATTTTGTGCCGCACTTTCGTAAGATTCTACCAAAAGAGCGGCTGCAAAATGCCCGTTTTCCATCGTGAAACAAAAAGGGATTTATTCTACCTTGATGATCTGGTACTCGATCTGAGCGCCGGAGGGGATGGTGACCTCGACTGTCTCGCCGGCCTTGTGGCCCAACAGCGCCTTGCCGACAGGGGACTCGTCGGTGATGGTGGACATATCGTTGCTGGATTCGACCGAGCTGATGATGCGGTAGGTCATCTCATCGCCGAACTCCACGTCACGGATGGTGACAAAGCTGCCCAGGGAAACGGTGCCCTTGACGGTGTCGGATTTTTCGATGATCTTTACGTTTTTGAGCTGATTTTCCAGAGTCAGGATGCGGGCCTCCACAATGGCCTGCTCGTTTTTCGCCTCATCATATTCGCTGTTCTCAGAAAGATCGCCGAAGCCGCGTGCAACACGGATTTTCTCGGAGATCTCTGCGCGGCGGGTCGTTTTCAGCTCGTTGAGCTCCTTGACCAGGTCGTCGTAGCCCTCTTTGGTCATCACGATCTCGTTTGCCATGATACATGCTCCTCTCAGCGGTGGTTGCCGCCGTAAAAATATAATCCGCCGATTACCTTTCATCGACATAAAAAAACAGCCGGATTTTACAGCCGGCAGCCTCAAATATGGATGGGTAACCTTTGTGATAAGTAGTATTATAATCAAATCCCGCTTTTCTGTCAAGACGGAACCGGACAAAAGCATTAAAAAAGAGGGGGGAATGTGCGAGGAAATTGTAAATTTTTTGTAGAACCGCCCCGATCTCACATCCCCCTCTTTTCATGGAAGAGCTGCAGCAGGATGCGGGAGGCTTCGGCGGGGGCAATTTCTTTTTCCGACTCCCCATTTTTTTGCAGATACAGCGAAGCGGGGCCCTGCTTTTCCAGCATTTTGCAGCGTTCCAGCGCATAAAGCGCTTCGAGCAAATCCCTGCCGTCCACCCCTTCTGTAGTTAGCGCGGTGAACTGTTCGGGGAGAACGGGCTTTGGCGAATAAAAGATGGGGGCAGTCCAGGTCATATCAGATGCTGGCCGGGTTGGAAAAAGCAGCGGCAGATTCCGCTCCGGCAAAATCCCTTCCGGCGAGAAGGTCAGACCGTCCTCCGGCAGGATGCTGGGGTTGTCGCTGAAGGTGACCGGCGCGCCGTACTCCGCCATCATCTGATGGGCAAACTGCTGGGCGGCGGGGAGGTTATCGGTCAAAATGCGCACCTGGGTCAGGTGAAGAAGCGCATAGAGGGCCAGCGCCGCATGGCGAAAGTGCGGATCGATGATCCCAAGCGCCTGGCAGGGGAAGGGAATCCCGCTTTGTTCCAGCAGCTCGATGGCGCAGTTTACACACAGCCGCAGCGACAGGGGAGAGACGGCGGGCGCAGCGTACAGGCGCATTCCGGTGCGCGCAAGTAGTTCCCGCTGTTTTTCTCCAATTTGGGAGGAGAGCAGGACCGGCATGTTCTGGCACAGCGCTGCCAGCTTGCGGGCAGGCAGGCGGGAGGCGCGGTTTAAGCAGAGCAGACGAATCTTTTTTCCAAACACTTCCACCTGCTCCTGCTCACAATGAAAGCGCAGTCGCTGCCGGAATCCACCCTCTTGGCACCGGATAATCAAGAGCATCCGCCTTCCCCCTTTGCTGTCAATGTTGGGTTTTCTATTTATTTTATATGAGAAGGAAGAAAAAGATATGATACAAAAAATCAGCCTTCCCTATTTGGACAGCAGGGAAGGCTGATTTTTTGTGTACCGTATCGGAATTACTCAATGACGTCGTAGCCCAGGTCCTCGATGGCCTGCGCCAGCTCGTCGCGGTTGAGATTTTCGCCGTTGACGACGACTGCGCCGTCAGAAGCGGTGGCGACGACCGAGGAGACGCCTGGCATCGAGGAGAGGCGCTCGGTTACTCTGGCCTCGCATTTGCTGCAGGCCATGCCTTCGGTGATGAATTTGATTTCCATAACAAATACCTCCAAAAATGATTTATCTGTCACAGCCTATTTTTTGCTTTTGTCAGGCTGATAACGGGTCAGACGAAGCGAGTTGGTGACGACCGATACCGACGAGAAGGCCATTGCCGCGCCGCCGAATACCGGAGAAAAAGCTGGGCCACCGAACAGCACCAGCAGACCGGCCGCAATCGGGATGCCGATCATGTTGTAGATGAACGCCCAGAACAGGTTCTCACGGATGATGCGCATCGTCTGCCGGGCCAGTTTGAGCGAGTCGACCACCGCGTGCAGGTCCTCGCGCATCAGGATGATGCCGGAAGATTCCGCCGCGACGTCGGTGCCGGAGGAGAGGGCGATGCCCACATTGGCGCCCGCCAGCGCAGGGGCGTCGTTGATGCCGTCGCCGACCATCGCGACGATGCGGCCGTTTTCCTTAAACTCCTCCACAGCGCGGTGCTTATCCTGCGGCAGCACCTGCGCCTTGACCGAGGAGATGCCTGCCTCCTTTGCGATCAGGCGGGCGGCGCCCTCGTTGTCGCCGGTGATCATGACCGTCTCGATGCCCATCGCGTTGAGCTGCGCGATGGCCTCGCGGGCGTCCGGGCGGATGGTGTCGGACAGGGCGATCATGCCCAGATATTTTCCATCCACCGAGACATAGATGGCGGTGCAGCCTTCCGGCACCTTGGTGTCGGCGTTTTCTGGAATGGAAATTTTCTCCAGCTCCATCAGCGCCATGGTGCCGGCGACGATCTTCTTGCCGCCCAGGTCGGCGATGATGCCGCGTCCGGGAACACTCTGGGTGGAATCCGGGCGGGCGGCTTCGATGTTGTCCTCCTGCACGCGGTTCAGTACCGCTTCGGCAATCGGGTGCTCCGAGCCGTATTCGGCGGTGGCACAGTAGGAGAGGACGTCCCGCTCACTGACACCCTCCATTGGGATAACGGCGGCGGTTTTCAGCTTGCCGTAGGTGATGGTGCCGGTTTTGTCAAAGATGACGGTATTGACGCCGGCTGCAGTCTCCACAACGTCGCCGCCGCGGTAGAGGATACCCAGATTTGCACCGCGACCTGTGCCGGCGATGACAGCGATCGGGGTCGCAAGGCCCAGCGCACAGGGGCAGGCGACAACCAGAACGGCGACAAAGTTATTGAGAACAAAGGAGATGTCCCGCCCGCTGATTGCCCACAGCAGCGAGGTGACGACGGCGATGGTGACAACCGTCGGGACAAAGATGCCGGAAATCTTGTCGGCAAGGCGCGCGGCAGGGGCTTTGCGCTCCTGCGCTTCGGTCACCAGGCGCAATACCTGGGAGATAGCGGTGTTGCCGCCGACGCCGGTCGCCTCGATTTTGAGCATGCCGTCCTTGCAGATGGTGCCGCCCGAAACGTGGGAACCGGCCTCCTTGTAGACCGGCAGGCTCTCGCCGGTCAGCATCGACTCATCCACCGAGGCCTGGCCGGACAGGACGGTTCCATCGACTGGGATGCGGGAGCCGGGCTTGATGATGACGGTGTTTTTGACCCGGACATTTTTGGCGGGGATCTCCACCTCCTCGCCCTCCTTGTTGAGGATGATGGCGGTGTTGGGGATCATCGAGACCAGCGAGTTGATCGCCTGCTTGGCGGAATTCTTACTGTTTTCTTCCAGATATTTGCCCAGCAGCACCAGCGCGACAACCACCGCGGCCGACTCAAAGTAGAGATTGTGCGCGCCGTGCTCGTTGCCCTGCACGATGGTCCAGGTATTGTACAGGCTGTACAGAAAGGCGGTGGTGGTGCCGATCATCACCAGCGAGTCCATGTTCGGGTGCAGTTTGACCAGATTCTTGGTGCCGTTGATGAAGAAGTTGCGGCCGCAGATCAGCACCGGGATGGTGAAGATCAGCTGGATCAGCGCGAAGTTTAAGGGGTTGTAGCGGTCGTCGATGATTTCCGGCAGCGGCAGGCGCACCGGCAGCATGTGGGACATGCCGATATACAGCACCACCGCGCCGCAGATCAGCGCGACGATCAGCCGCTTTTTGCTGATGGTGTGGGTGATGGCGACGCTGACGTCGTCCACATCGGCCAGTGCTCCTTGAAAACCGGTTTTGTTGACGATGTCTACCAGTGACTGCTCGGCGACAGAGGGGTCACACAGAACGGTGGCGCTGTTGGTGGCAAGGTTGACGTTGACCTGAACAACGCCGTCGGCACGGCGCAGCGCACGCTCCACCGAAGCGGAACAGGCGGCGCAGGTCATGCCCTGAATATTAATTTTGACATGTTTTGTTTCGGTCAAGAAAACTCATCCTTTCCTGTTGGAGATGGTTTATAGGGAAGAGGGTTATCGGAAATAAAGATTGGATGCTGGTTTTATTATACACCAATTTCCTATCTTTTCAAGGAAAGAAAGTTTCCCAGGGCAAAAGCCGGGCGGGTTGTTTTTTCTTGCAGAGCATCCGACAATCCTCCTTTCAGCAAAGTGTATATACACGATAATGGCAAAATCTTCCACCGAAGGAAGAAAGAAAAGCATGGGGTTAGTTCAGTTCCAAAATGGCGGAGATCAGGTGGTTCAATTCCGCAATCTGCTCCTGGCCCAAAAAGGTTTCCAGCTCGTCCTGCGCCTGCTGCCAGTAGATGCGGGCCCGGGCAAAGGTTTCCTTTCCCTCCACGCTGAGCTGAAGACTGCGGCTGCGGCCCTTGCAGGCAGCGTCCACAATCAGACCGCGCGCTTCAAGAGGTTTCAGGTTGCGTACCAGGGTAGTGCGCTCCAGGTCCATTGTCTCGGCCAGGGCGCTGACGCTGATGCCGGGGTTGCGCTCGATGTTGGCCAGCAGCGCGTACTGCCCCCGCGTGATACCCGCCTTTTCCAGGTGGCGGTTGTACAGCGCGGTGATTTTGTTTTCGGCGCGCTTGATGTTGGCACAGTAGCAGTTGCTGCTGGCGCAGTGGCAGCGCTCCAGAGAATAATCCTTCATCCCGCTTGCCTCCTTCCTTATCGTGTATATACACATTATAGCCGCCGCTAACTGATTTGTCAAGCAGAAAAATAAAAATTCCCGCAAAGTTTGCGAGCTTTGCGGGAATGAAGAAATACGAAGAATTTACTTGTCCTGAACCAGGGTTTCGCAGTAGATGCAGCGGTAGGTCTTGGTCGCCTCGTCCGCCAAACGGAAGGACTGCGGCAGCTCCTGCTCGATGGTGGTGATGCAGCGCGGATTAGTGCAGTGCAGGTGATGAACCACCGGCGCGGAGGTGTCGCGTTCAGGTGCAGGCAGCTCCTGATTGAACGGCTCCGGAATCAAATCCAGCAGCTTCATAATCAGCGCCATACGGATGATCTTGCCGCAGAATACCTGGGTGAAGTAAGCGGCGCGCGGATCGCTGTCGACCGCAACCGCGATTTCGTTGACGCGCGGCAGCGGGTGCAGGATGTACATGTCCGGTTTTGCCTTTTCCAGCTGCTTGGGGGTGAGGATGTAGCTGTCCTTCAGGCGCTGATACTCCTCCTCGCTGGCAAAACGCTCCCGCTGGATGCGGGTCATGTACAGCAGGTCCAGCTGCGGCATCGCGTCGTCCAGGCTGTGCACCTCGGTGTAGGGGATGTGGTTTTTGTCCAGAACCTCCTCCTTGATGTAGTCCGGAACCTTCAGCTCGTCCGGGGAGATCAGCACAAAGCGGATGCCCATGTAGCGGGAGAGGGCCAGGATGAGCGAATGAACGGTGCGTCCAAACTTCAGGTCGCCGCACAGACCGACGGTCATGTTGTCCAGACGGCCCTTCAGACGGTGGATGGTCATCAGGTCGGTCAGGGTCTGAGTGGGGTGCTGATGGCCGCCGTCGCCTGCATTGATGACCGGAATGGGGGAGTTCATCGCGGCGACCATCGGCGCACCCTCTTTAGGATGACGCATGGCGGCGATGTCCGCAAAGCAGCCGATGACGCGGATGGTGTCGGCGACGCTTTCGCCCTTGGCGGCGGAGGAAGAATCGGCAGAGGAAAAGCCGATGACGCTGCCGCCCAACTCCAGCATGGCCGACTCAAAGCTCAGGCGGGTGCGGGTGCTTGGCTCATAGAACAGGGTCGCGAGCTTTTTGCCCTTGCAGATTGCGGCGTATTTGTGCGGATGTTGGATGATGTCGTCGCCGACCGCAAGCAGCTGATCAATTTCCTCAACGGTGAGATCCATAGGATCGATAAGATGACGCATAAGATGACCTCCCATAATTTCAACGTAAAACAAAAGCCCTCTCAAGCCGGAGGGCAGGAAAGGGCAGAAGGATATTGTGCGGTATCAAAGCCCTTTTCAGCCTCTCGGTGCTGTTTTTAAAGGGGGATTTTCTTTAACATAGGATACTATAATCCCACTAAAAAGTCAAGTATAAGGGCACGTTTTTCGGGATTTTTCGTCTCGGAGAGCTTCTTCTTTTGTGCGGGAAGCAAAGAGGCTGTTTGATAAAAACAATCTATTTTGTAAAATCGATTGAAAAAATCGATTTTACATATTCTCAAAAAATGCTATACTGATTGTGAGAAAGCATTATACTCAAAATATACAAAAAGAGGGGTGCATTTTTATGATGAAAACACAGATCCCCGGCTGGGGCGAGCTTGAAATCAAAAATCTGATCCTTGATTTCAATGGAACGATCGCAAAGGACGGCAAGGTGCTGGAAGGCGTCAAGGAGCTGCTTGGCAAGATCCACGAGGCAGGCATCGAAATTTATGTTGTCACCGCTGACACCAACGGCACTGTAGCGGCCGAGTGCGAAACCCTGCCGGTTCATGTCAAAATCTTTGGCAGCGACACCGTTGCCAGAGACAAACGCTGCCTGTGCCAGGAACTGGGCTGCCGGAACACCGCCAGCATCGGCAACGGCAGAAACGACATCCAGGTATTCCCGGCAAGTGTGCTTTCGATTGCGGTCATCGGCAACGAGGGCGCTTTCACCAAATCCGCAATGCTGGCAGACGTTCTGGTCAACGATGTTTGCCAGGCGCTGGAGCTGCTGCTTTTTCCAAATCGCCTGATCGCCACCCTGCGCGAGTAGGCACGTTCCCCCAAAGGGCGCCGGGTTCCGGCGCCCTTTTTGTTTTCCAGGAACCGGGGAAGGGGAGGGGGCATAGAATGGTGGTGTAAGAGACACCCCCAAACGTCTCTGCAAACAGTAAGGAGGATTTTCATATGAGTTATTGTAATTCCTGCAACCAGTCTTCGCAGAGTTCCCAGACCAATATGTCTCTCTCTGACTTTTTCCCGGCCGGCTACCGCGTTCAGGCGGCGCATCCGGATTATCCGTACTACATCAGTGTCCCAGTTTTCCTTTCCGAGGAGGAGGACACCGATAGCTGTGGCTGCAACTGCTGCTGTTGCCATCCGTGTTGCTGCAACTCGTGCTGTTGCAATTCTTCTTCTGACAGCTCTTCTTCCAGCTCTGGCAACTGCTGCTGTGGCTGCACAAGCTCCAGTTCCAGCAGCTCCAGCAACGGCAACTACAATCGCATCCGCTGCACAACCCGTTTCTGCCGTTAGCCGTTTTCCCGCACTGCCGCTGGCTGAAAAACCAGCGACAGAAAAGCGCCGCTTAAAAAAGCGGCGTGTACTTAGAATCGAAATCCTTCCTTACAAAAAAAGACTCCGCTTTTTAAGCGGAGTCTTTTTTACAATGCTATTTTGGCAGATTTGCTTTGATGCGTTTGACCGCTTCCTCGACATAGCTGCGTGGGCAGGCAAGGTTGATGCGGACAAATCCGCTGCCTTCCGGTCCGAAGAAGGTGCCGCCGTTGAGCATCAGGTGGCATTTTTCTTTAAAGAAGGCGGTGAGCTCCTCGTCGGTCATGTTCAGGGCGTGGCAATCGATCCAGCCGAGGTAGGTAGCTTCTGGGCAGTGGATCTTCAGCGGGGTGCTGCCGTTGATCTCCTGGCAGAAGTAGTCCATGTTGCCCTTGATGTAGGCGTTGAGCTCGTCCAGCCACTGGTCGCACTGGGTGTAGGCTGCGATGACAGCGTCGTTGACAAAAGCGTTGCAGCCGCCGATGTGCAGGTTGTTCAGCAGGGTCTTGAACTTGTTGCGCAGCTCCTCATTCTTAATAATGATGTTGGAAGCCTGCAGGCCAGCCAGGTTGAAGGTCTTGCTCGGTGCGGTGCACAGGATGGTGCGCTCGGCCAGCTCGGCGGAGATGTTGTTCATCACGATGTGCTCCTTGAAGAGCAGGTCGTTGTGAATCTCGTCCGCAATCAGATAGAGGTTGTGTTTCAGGCAGAAGTTTGCGATGCCTTCCAGTTCCTCTTTGCTCCATACACGGCCTACCGGGTTGTGCGGGCTGCACAGCATGAAGGCTTTGGTGTTTGGAGTGACGCGCTTTTCCATGTCCTCAAAGTCGATGGTGTAGTAGCCGTCGTTGTTGACCAGCGGGCTTTCAATCAGCTTTCTGCCACAGGCGGTGGTGGCTCCGCGGAACGGGCCATAAACAGGGGAGAGAATCATGACTTCCTCGCCTGGCTCGGTGACAGACTGAACGCCGAGGGTCAGCGCAACAACGACGCCAGGGGTGAAGACGATCCAATCCTTTTCTACATGGAAGTTGTGGCGGCGCTGCATGAAGTCGATGACTGCCTGATAGTACTGTTCGCTCAAGCGGCTGTAAGCGTAAACGTGGTGAGCGGCACGTTTTTCAAATGCTTCATAGATTGGGGCCGGCGCCTCAAAATCCATATCGGCGATCCACATCGGCAGCATCTGCTCATCGCTGAAGATGTCCCACTTGGTGCAGTTTGTGCCTTTGCGGTTATAGGGTTTGTCAAAGTTATACATTTTTATGACCTCCTGTTTCGCGGAAGAACCGCAGTCTTGACATAAAAAAGTATATTCCTTCTTGCAAAGAATGTCAATGAAGGAACGGAGAAGATCAGGACAGATTCTATCGATCAAAAAAGGGGAAGCTATTGCAAAAATAAATAAAACCTCCGGGGAATTCGCAAAAAAATGCCCTATAACATAGGTAGAAACCACAAATAAGGAGCTTGTTTGTTTTGCATTTTCACAAGGGAAAAGGTTGATTTTACACAGCTTTAACAAAAATCCGATTTTAGATTTTACGCATACCCCTTATACTAAGAGACAGCCTGAGAGGTTAAAAAGAAAAAACAGACACAGGTAAGTAAGGAGATTTTGAAAATGATTTACAAGAAATTATTAGCAACCGTACTTGCAGCAATGATGGTAATGAGCATGGCAGCTTGCAGCAGCGAAGGAACTTCTTCCACAAGCGACGAGGGCAGCACAACCACCACTACCAACGAAACCGAGGCTACCACCGAAGAGTCCACCACCGAGGAAGCACCGGCTGAGGAAACTTCTTCCCTGTCCGGCACCGTTTCCACCAACGGCTCCACCTCCATGGAGAGCGTAATCGGTATCCTGTCTGAGCAGTTCATGGCGGACAACCCGGATGTAACCGTTACTTATGACCCAACCGGTTCCGGTACTGGTATTGAAGCTGCTTCTTCCGGTTCTGCAGATATCGGCCTTTCTTCCAGAGCTCTGAAAGATGAAGAGACTGCTGCTGGCCTGGAAGGCACCACCGTTGCGCTGGATGGTATCGCCATCATCGTAAACGCTGAAAACCCGGTTGAGGATCTGAGCGTTGAGCAGATTGCCGGCCTGTTCACCGGCGCTACTGCTGACTGGAGCGAAGTAGGCGGCGATGCCGGTTCGGTAGCTGCCATCGGCCGTGAAGCTGGTTCCGGCACAAGAGATGGTTTCGAATCGATCACCGGCACCGAGGATACTTGCGTACTGTCCCAGGAGCTGACCTCCACCGGCGCTGTTATCGAGGCTGTTAAGAGCAACCCGAGCGCAATCGGCTACGCTTCCCTGTCCGCAGTAGAAGGCCAGGAAGGCATCAAAGCCATCACGGTTGGCGGCGTGGCCTGCACCGAGGAAAACGTGCAGAACGGCAGCTACGAGATTCAGAGACCATTTGTCATGGTCACCAACAGCGCTACCGAGCTGAGCGAGCCTGCGCAGGCCTTCATGGACTTCGCTACCTCCTCTGACGCTGACGACCTCATCCGCGAGGCTGGTGCTGTACCGGTAGCTGAGTAATTCAGAAAGAACATTCAAAGCAGAGACCACCTGATGCAAGGAGCATGATTTATGCAAGACCAGAATGTAGCAAATGTCCCTTATGATGCGAGCGAAGCTCGGAACGAACAACGAGCTTCCCGCAACGGTGGTCAAAAGTACAAAAACATAAGAGAAGCGATGGAGATGGCGATGCACGCCATCTTCCTCTTATGTGGCGTAGTTGCTGTCGCCTTTGTACTTTTGATCAGTATCTACCTGATTATTTCCGGCATCCCGGCAATCAGGGAGATCGGCCTGGTGGACTTCCTGTTTGGCCAGACCTGGGCGCCAACCCACAGCACCAATCCATCCTACGGAATCCTTCCGTTTATCCTGACCTCGATCTACGGCACCGCTGGTGCGGTTCTGATCGGCGTGCCGGTAGGACTGCTGACTGCTGTTTATCTTTCCAAATGCGCTCCGCCGAAGGTTGCGGCGGTTGTCCACACAGCAGTTGAGCTGCTGGCCGGTATTCCATCGGTTGTTTACGGTCTGGTTGGCATGATTGTGCTGGTTCCGGCAATTCGAGATTTGTTTAATCTTCCGTCCGGCGCCACCCTGCTGGCGGCCATTGTGGTTCTGGCAATCATGATTTTGCCTTCCATCATCAATGTTTCGGAGAGCGCACTCAATGCGGTTCCAAAGGAATACGAGGAAGCTTCCCTGGCGCTGGGCGCCACCAAAATCGAGACCATCTTCAAGGTAAGCCTGCCTGCTGCCAGAAGCGGCGTTGCTACCGCGATTGTTCTCGGTGTTGGCCGTGCGATCGGCGAGGCTATGGCAATTATCATGGTGTCGGGCAACGTCGCCAATATGCCGGGCCTGCTCACCTCTGTTCGATTCCTGACCACCGCCATTGCGTCCGAGATGTCCTATGCGGCTGTCGGCTCTCTGCAGAGAAACGCTCTGTTCTCGATCGGTCTGGTGCTGTTCTTGTTCATCATGCTGATCAATGTAATCCTCAATGTCTTCATCAAGAACAAAAAGGAAGGGGACTAATCGATGAAGGAACTTGATTTTCGCCGGAAGGTCTATGACCGCACGCTCAAGGTTTTGATGTACCTGTGTGCGGGCATTACCTGCGCCCTGCTGATTTTCCTGATCGGCTATATCTTTTATCGCGGCGTGGGCAGGGTCAGCTGGGAACTTTTGACAACCCAGAGCAGCTACCGCAACGATACGATTGGTATTCTTCCGAATATTTTAAATACCGTTTACATTATCCTTGTTTCGATGGTCATCGTGCTGCCGCTTGGCGTCGGTGCGGCGATCTATCTGACTGAGTATGCAAAGAACCGAAAGCTGGTTGCAATCATCGAACTGGCGACCGAGATTCTGACCGGCATCCCGTCGATTATCTTCGGCCTGGTTGGTATGCTGTTCTTTATCCAGATGATGGGCCTCAAGCAGGGTATCCTGGCCGGCGGCCTGACGCTGGTTGTCATGATTCTGCCGACTATTGTGCGCACTACCCAGGAGAGCTTAAAGACTGTTCCACAGTCCTACCGCGAGGGCGCTCTCGGCCTGGGCGCAGGCAAATGGCACATGATCCGCACCGTCGTCCTGCCAAATGCGGTGGACGGTATCGTCACCGGCTGCATCCTGGCAATCGGACGTATCGTCGGCGAGTCTGCGGCCCTGCTGTTTACCGCCGGCTTTGGTCTGGTGCTCAACGGCTTTGTCGAGTCGCTGCAGTCCTCTTCCGCAACGCTGACCGTCGCGCTGTATGTCTATGCCAGCGAGCGCGGTGAGACCGCAGTTGCATTTGCGATTGCGACCATCTTGATGGTGCTGACCTTTATCATCAACTTCGCGGCGAATCTGGCGGCGAAAAAGCTCAAAAAAGTATAAGAGCAACGGCTTGTATAGAAGAAACCAACAGGATTTTATAAGAAAGGCATGGTTGACAGAATGTCTACTATTATATCGGTCCAGGGGCTGAACCTCTGGTACAGCGCAAATCAGGCGCTTTATGATGTGAGCATGGAGCTGCCGGAGCACGAGATTACCGCCTTCATCGGCCCATCCGGCTGCGGTAAATCCACCTTCTTAAAGACACTCAACCGCATGAACGACCTGATCGAGGGCGTCCGCATCGAGGGCAAAATCCTCTATGAAAATCAGGACATCTATGCGCCGCAGGTTGACACCACCTGGCTGAGAAAAGAAATCGGCATGGTGTTCCAGAAACCAAACCCGTTCCCAATGTCCATCTACGACAATATTGCTTACGGCCCCAAGCTGCAGGGCATCCGTTCCAAGGTCAAACTGGATGAAATTGTAGAAAATTCTCTGAAAGGCGCCGCTATCTGGGACGAGGTCAAGGATCGCCTGAACAAGAGCGCCCTGGGCCTTTCCGGTGGTCAGCAGCAGAGACTTTGCATCGCGCGTGCGCTGGCTGTAGAGCCGAAGGTTCTGCTGATGGATGAGCCGACCAGCGCGCTGGACCCAATCTCCACTTCCAAGATTGAGGAACTGGCAGCGGAGCTGAAAAAAGACTATACCATTATCATGGTTACCCACAATATGCAGCAGGCAGCCAGAATTTCTGACAGGACTGCGTTCTTCCTGCTGGGCAAGATGATCGAATACGGCGAAACCGAGCAGATTTTCTCGATGCCAAAGGATAAACGCACCGAAGATTACATTACAGGAAGGTTTGGTTAATCATGAGAACAAGATTTGATGAACAGCTTCGCCAGCTGAATGTTGAGTTGATTCGCATGGGAAGCCTGTGCGAGGAGGCGATCTCCATCGCCGCAAAGGCTTTGGAGGGAAATGAGAAGGTCGATGCCGGACGTGTGTTCTCGCTGGAAAACGACATTGATCAGATGGAGCACGACATCGAGTCGCGCTGCATGAGAATGCTTCTGCAGCAGCAGCCGGTTGCGACCGACTTGCGCGTCATCTCCGCGGCGTTGAAGATGATTTCCGATATGGAGCGCATCGGCGACCAGGCAGCTGACATCGCCGAGATGGTGGACTATGTCAAGGATACCGTCGCGCAGGGCAAGGTCCATATCACCAATATGGCGCGCGCTGCTGTCTCGATGGTCACCGAAAGTGTTGAAGCTTTCGTTCAGGCGGACATGAAGCTGGCCCAAAAGGTCGTACAGGATGATGATAAAGTTGACGAATTGTTTAGCAAAGTCCGCAAGGAGCTCATTCAGAGCCTGAAGGACGAGAGCGGCAATCCGGAAGCGATTCTGGACCTGTTGATGATCGCCAAATACTTTGAGCGCATCGGCGACCACGCTGTCAATATCGCTGAATGGGTGGAATATTCCATTACCGGGGTACATAAAAGTAGTGAACATCACCAGGAAGTATGATACAATATCCATGAGGTGATGATTGATGATTTATGTCCTGGAAGATGACGAAAGCATTCGTGAATTGATTATTTATACGCTCAACGGCCAGAGCATGGAAGCCAGGGGCTTTGCAGCCCCCAGCGAATTCTGGGCCGCGATGAGCGAAAAGACGCCCTCTCTGGTGCTGCTGGATATCATGCTGCCCGAAGAGGACGGCTTTTCTATCTTGCAAAAATTGCGTGCTGCGCCGGCCACCAAGCGTCTGCCCATCATTATGCTGACCGCAAAGGGAAGCGAGTATGACATTGTACGCGGGCTGGATATTGGCGCAGATGACTACATCCCAAAACCGTTCCGGATGATGGAGCTGCTTTCCCGCATCCGTGCTTTGCTGCGCCGCAGCGGGGGGGACAACGGGAAGATGGAGGAGTACCGGGTCGGAAATCTCTATGTTAACCCAATTAAACATGTGGTCGAGGTGGACGGCAAGGAGATCATCCTGACGCTCAAGGAGTTTGAACTGCTCAGCCTGCTCATCTCCCGGCAGGGGATTGTCTTTACCCGCGCCCAGCTGCTCGATGAAATCTGGGGCTACGGTTTCGACGGCGAAAGCCGGACGGTGGATGTTCACATCCGTACCCTGCGGCAGAAGCTGGGTTCGGCCGGAAGCTACATTGAAACGGTGCGCGGCATCGGCTATAAAATAGGCGGGGAAAAAGAATGACAAAACGAATTTTCCGCGCTCTGATAGGAATTTCTCTGGTCGTCTGCCTGGTTGGCATGGCGACCGTCTTTGTTGTCCTCTATTATTATTTTGAAAATCAGATCACCATGGAGATGGAGAGCGAGGTAAAATACTTAGCTGCTTCAGTGGAGGAATATGGCCAGCAGGCCCTGGACAATCTGCCGTCGGATGCGCAGCGGGTGACGTTGATCGCGCCGGATGGAACGGTCCTGTTTGACAACTATGCCGACCCGGCCCAGATGGACAACCACCTGAACCGGGAGGAGGTGCGGATGGCGCTGCAAAACGGCTACGCCGAGTCCACCCGCCGCTCCGACACCTTCCGGCAGCAGATGGTGTACTGCGCTATCCGCCTGGAGGACGACAATGTTTTGCGCATTTCCAGCACCCAGTACACCGCGGCGGCTGTGCTGGAGAGCATGATCCAGCCGGTAATTGGCATTGTGATCTGCATTTTGCTGGTGGTGGGCTTTTTGGCGGCCCGCATTTCCCGCAAAATTGTCGAGCCGCTCAACCAGCTCGATCTGGAAAATCCAGAGAAAAACGAGAGCTATGATGAACTGACGCCGCTGCTGACCAAAATCAGCTGGCAGCAAAAGACGATACGCGAACAGCTGCTGCAGGCGATGCAGCAGCAGGAAGAACTGAAAATGATTACCGACAACATGCAGGAGGGCCTGCTGCTGATCGATAACAAAGGAGACATCCTCTCCAGCAACACCAGCGCCCTGAAGATTCTGGGCGTTTCCCCACAGATGCAGCACATGATGGGCAGCCACAAGGAAAATGTGCTGGCCCTCAATCGCAGCGAAGCCTTTCGCAAAGCGGTGGACAATGTGCTGGCAGGAAAACATCGGGAGACGATGCTGGAGGTGGACGGCGGCTATTATCAGATGACGGTCAATCCTGTGCTGCGCAGTGGCAAGGTGGAAGGCGGCGTTCTGCTGTTTGTCGACATCACCGAGCAGCGCCAGAACGAGATGCTCCGCCGGGAATTTACCGCCAATGTCTCCCATGAGCTCAAAACCCCGCTGACATCCATCTCCGGTTTTGCAGAGATTATGAAGGATGGCTTTGTCCGGCCGGAGGATATCCCGCGGTTTGCCGGCAAGATCTTTTCTGAATCGCAGCGTTTGATCGACCTGGTGGGCGACATCATCAAGATCTCCCAGCTCGACGAGGATATGCTCCCCTTTGACCGGGAGCCGGTCAATCTTTTTGCGCTGACCCAGGAAATTGTTTCCCGTCTGCAGGAGCGTGCGGACAGAAAAGGCATTACTATCCGCCTCACCGGTCAGCAGGTGATGGTAAACAGTGTTCGGCAGATCACCGACGAGGTGATTTATAATCTGTGCGACAACGCCATTAAATATAACGTCCAGGACGGCAGGGTGGACATCCACATCCAGATGGAGCAGGAACAGGCGGTTCTCACCGTCAGGGACACCGGCATCGGCATCTCGCCCGCCGACCAGCGCCGCGTCTTTGAGCGCTTTTACCGGGTGGATAAGAGCCACTCCAAACAGATTGGAGGCACCGGTTTGGGTCTTTCGATTGTCAAGCACGGCGCGGCTTATCTCGGCATCAAGGTCGCTCTGGAAAGCGTTGTGGGGAAGGGCAGCACCTTCTCTTTGATCTGGCCCAAAGAAATAATCTGCCCGCAGGACAGTGCAGAATCGAAGAAAGGGCTTGAAACGGCGGCCAAGATGTGATATAATAGAGCAACAGACAAAGGGTTTACCAATTTTTGAAAGGAATGTTGTTGCATGAAACACGTAAAAACTTTAAATAAGGCGAATCTGAAAGAAACTGCTGCAAAGGGTGGCTGCGGCGAGTGCCAGGCTTCCTGCCAGTCTGCTTGCAAGACCTCCTGCACAGTTGCGAACCAGAAATGCGAGCACGCAAAATAAGTTTGCGTCAAGATTGAGGTTAAAACAGATAGGGGCAGCAGTGCTGTCCCTATTGTTTTGCGTATCGGGATTTTTGAAAATGGGCGTCCTTTGGGGCAGGAAAGGAAGAAATAATGTTACATAGCTTTCAATTAAATGGATACAACATCGTCATGGATGTCAACAGCGGGGCGGTCCATGTCGTCGACGAAATGGTATATGATATGATCCAGCTGTTGGACGCGGAATTTTTGGCGCGCTCCTTTGACGGCAAAGTTGCAGAAGAGCTGGAAAAAGTATATCCGGCGGCAGTTTTTGCGCCGCTGGAGGCCCGCTTTGGCCGCGATGAGCTGGAGGAGGCCTACGGCGAAATCTACGAGATGTACGATAATGGTCAGCTCTTCACGGCGGACGACTATGAGCAGTTTGCGGATATGATGGTCTCCGCGCCGATCAAGGCCATGTGCCTGAACGTCGCGCACGACTGCAACCTGCGCTGCTCCTACTGCTTTGCCTCTACCGGCGATTTTGGCGGCGAGCGCAAGCTGATGACCCCGGAGGTGGGCAAAAAGGCGATCGACTATCTGCTCAAATATTCCGGCGACCGCCACAACCTGGAGATGGACTTCTTCGGCGGCGAACCGCTCATGGCTTTTGATGTCGTCAAGGAGGTTGTCGAGTACGCCCGCTCCAAGGAGAAGGAATACAACAAAAACTTCCGCTTCACCATCACCACCAACGGCATGCTGCTGACCGACGACAAGATCGACTACATCAACAAGGAAATGTACAACGTCGTCCTCTCGCTCGACGGCAGAAAAGAGGTCAACGACCGCATGCGCTTCTGCGTGAACGGCAGCGGCAGCTACGACATCATCCTGCCCAAGTTCCAGAAGCTGGTTCAAAAGCGCGGCGATGGGCAGTACTATGTTCGCGGCACCTTCACCAAATACAACAAGGACTTCACCAATGATGTCCTGCATTTCTTTGACCAGGGCTTTGAGCAGATTTCCATTGAGCCGGTCGTTACCGATCCAAAGCTGCCTTACGCGCTGACCGAGGAGGATCTGCCGGAGGTCTTTGCCGAGTACGAAAAGCTGGCCAAGGTCATCATCGAGAAGCGCAAGAACGGCGAGTTCTTCAACTTCTTCCACTTCATGATCGACCTCGACCAGGGTCCGTGCGCTATCAAGCGCCTGCGCGGCTGCGGCTGCGGCAACGAGTATGTTTCGGTTACCCCGGAGGGCGACGTCTACCCGTGCCATCAGTTTGTCGGCAAGAAGGAGTGGATCATGGGCAGCGTCAATGACCTGTCGCTGAACACCGAGATCAAGGATTCCTTTGCGAAGACCACCGTTTACACCAAACCTGAATGCCGCACCTGCTGGGCAAAATTCTACTGCAGCGGCGGATGCAACGCCAACAATCTGGAGTATGCAGGCGCAATCAAAAAGCCGTATAAGCTGGCCTGCGACCTTGAGAAAAAACGTCTGGAGTGTGCGATTATGATTAAAGCCGCTCTGGCCGATCTGGAAATCGAATAATCAAAAATAGGGCGCCGCCGGAAAGTCTGTTATGGGCAATCCTGGCAGCGCTTTTTTGTGTGTCACCTTTTGTGCTGATGGCTTTCACGGAAAGAGTACTTGACAAATGACGAATAAGAGGGTATTCTAAACAGGAGAGAATCAAGGACGAGGTGCATCTTGAATATGAAAATGAAAAAAACAGATTATATTCGAATATTATCGCTGCTGCTGGCAGCGTCGGTGCTGATGGGAGGCTGTTCTTCCCGCAGCGCACAGCAATCCGAACAGACCAGTCAGCCTGTACAGCAGGAAACGCAGGTGGAGGAAGAGTCGTCGGAAACTGCCGAACAGGATCAGCAGCAGGAGCGGGAGCAGGAACCGCAGGAGACCTCCGAGGAGGATCAGCAGCAAAACGACTCTGCTCAGGAGGAAGCGCCGCCACAGGATGAGGCACAGAGCGGGGAAGAAGCGGATAATCCATCAGAGCAAGCGCCGGAAAATACAGAGGAAACAGAAGAAAACGCAGAGCAAACGGAAGATGCTGCATCCAACGGGTCGACCTATACGGCGGAGCAGTACATACAGTACGACCAATTTGTTGAGCCGCTGCGTACTTCCCAGATCCTGCAGCAGGATTTTTCGCCCGAACAGCCGCCGGCTTTTGGCAATCATGTCTGGTACGGCCTGACGGTGTATGGCTTTGATCAGACCCCGAGCGCCTATGCGGGGCAGGACGGCAACGGCCACTTTGCAGCGGAGACAATCGAAGGGCTGATTATGGAACATTTTGACGTCACCCCCGAGCAGATTCGGGCGGACAACGATGCCTACTCGGAGGAGTTTGGCACCTATATCGAGCCGCAGGGCCTGGGTGGGTACACGCCGGGCTTTGGCATCAGCGGTGCGGACCGGGAAGGGAACACGCTGGTGCTGGTGGTTGACCAGTACACCGACCAGAACAAAATCTTCCACACCTCGGTGCTGACCATCCAGCTGGAATCGGAGGACACCACCGAGACCGAAGATGCTGAAGAAACCGAGGAGACGACAGGAGGCGGCGAGGACACCTTCACCACCTGGAAATACCTCTCCAACCAGACCATCTACGACAACCAGGCAGCCTGGGAATAATTTGGACAGGCCGCGCATAACCATGAATCAAGAAAGGACGCCAAAAGGGGTTGGGCTTGATGGTGAAAGCGATGGACAAAATGCGTTACCCCCGCAAGAAGGGTTACGCGGGTCGCTATGTGCGGCATGAGCTGGGGAAAAATAAGCTGAATCTGTTGTTAGGCTGTGTGTTTTTGCTGGGGGCACTGGTCGGCTGCCAGCTGGCCGGGCAAGATCCGGAGACGATTTTGTCCCAACTGGGCAGCCTCTTTTCCGCAACGGGACAGAGCGCAGGATTTTTGGATACGGTGGTTGCCTCCTTTGCGGCCAATGCTGCCCTTCTGCTGATTCTTTGCCTGTGTGGGCTGGGGGCAGTTTTTCAGCCGTTGGCGCTGGGGGTGCTGTTCTGGAGGGGCTTAGGGCTAGGTGTGCTGGGTGTTTACTCCTACAGTACAGGGGAACGTGCGGCGGTGCTCTATTATCTTCTGGTGCTGCTGCCGCAGGCGCTGCTTGAGGTGCTGCTGCTGGTGAGCGCCGCCGGGGAGAGCCTGCACTTTTCGGTTCGCTTTTTCACCCAATTGTTGCCGGAAAGGGTGACCGAAACGCTGCCTGCCCCGCATGGAAGTTTGGGCGGATACCTGGCAAAGTTTTTGATTTTTTATCTGCTCAGCGGAACAGCCGCTCTGCTGACAGGGGTGTTGCGCCTTGTCTTTTGTTCTCTCGCAGGTTGAGTGTGTGCCGAATGGCTTGACCGGGCTTGCAAAAATGAATCAAAATGCGAATGCTCGGCTTATCAAAACGCAGCAACCGGACAACAAGACAAGGAGTGATTTTCATGCCAATTCCAGGAATCGAGCAGCCGGAGCTGCTCCCCGTTGACGAGGAACTGCGGCTGCGCAGATACAATGAAGAGGACGAATTTGCCCTCGCCTGGTATCAGGACGAGGAGACGCTGATGCTGGTGGACGGAAAATTTCAGCCGTACGATCGGGAACGACTAAAGAAGATGTACCACTACCTCAACGAGCGAGGGGAAGTTTACTTCATCGAGCTTAAGGACGAAAACGGCTGGCGGCCGATTGGGGACGTCACCTTTTGGCAGGAGGACATGCCCGTCGTGGTGGGAGAAAAGGGACTGCGCGGCAAAAAGATTGGCCGCCGCGTGGTGAAGGCGCTCATCGAGCGGGCAAAGCAGCTCGGTTACAAGGAGCTGTATGTGGATATGATCTACCACTACAATACCGGCTCCCAGCGCATGTTTGAAAGCGTGGGCTTCACCGCCTATCAGACAACCGAAAAGGGCAAAAAATATAAGCTAAAATTGTCGTAAGAAAAAAGCTGGAAGAAACATTCTTCCAGCTTTTTTGGTGGTGAGATTTTACAGGGTGATGACTTTGTCCGCCATGTGCATCCGCTCGCTGATGTCGTACATGTTGGAAACGGTGCCGATCTTCTGCTTGCCTTCCAGGTCGAAGAACTTTAAGCAGGTGCCGCAGACCAGAATCTCAGAGCCCTTTGCCTGCAGGGTCTGCAGGTGCTCGACAACCTGATCGTTTTCCACAACCAGCTTAACGCCGCTGTTCATAAAGAGAATGTAACGCGGAGCGTCGTTGGACTCGGCCAGGGTGTAGAAGAACATGGTCATCAGCGATCCGCCCAGCTCCTCGGAGCCGTCGCCGATAAAGTTCTTGCCGATAAACAGCGCCCAGTTTTTCGGTTTGGCGGTTTCTTCCGCGGCCGGAGCGACAGCGCTGCCGTCGCCGGTGAAGGAGACGTGGAAGTTGCCGTCCTTGGTCTCCACGCTGGCCTGATAGCCCTGGCTCTCCGCCAGACGTTTCAGATTTTCAACCGCGGTCTGATTGTCAACGGCGACAACAAAAGAGGTGTTGCCGGCGTCGATTTCCTTCTTTGCCATAATGACAGGCATTGGGCAGGCCTTGCCCAGCGCATCTACGAACTGATTCATAAAGCTCAATCCTTTCGGTTTTGATTTCGATTTTAAGTATACTATTCCCGCCAGCTTTTTGCAAGAATATTGATTTTTTCGCATGGCTGCCGCCGAATGATAGATTTTATCGATAAGATTCGATGGAGAAACTCTGCTTCTTTGCAAAAAATTCATATTGTTTGTGCAGGAAAATGCCAGAGAACGCACACTTTATCTTTGAAGGATGGAGAAGGAACATCGCTTCCCAAAAAGAATTTTGATAATTAAGAAATGGAGATTTACATCGATGAAAAAAATAATGATTATTTGCCTGACCTTTGCCCTGACCCTGACCATGCTGACCGCCTGCACCCAAAACCAGAGCGGCTCGCAGCAGGACGGGCAGACAGCGCAGGAAGAACAGACCCAGCAGCCGGACCTGCAGGAGATTGTGCAGGCGGTCAAGGACGCCTACGGCGACAACTATCTGCCGTCGATGCAGATGGATGAGCAGATGATGACCGACGTTTACGGCGTCGATATGGACAATGTTGAGGAGTTTGTCGCGGAAGGCCCGATGATCAGCGCCCATGTCGATACCTTCATCGCCGTCAAAGCCAAGGAAGGAAAGGGCGAGCAGGTGCAGCAGGAGCTGCAGGCATACCTCGATTATGTGCAGGAGAATGCGCTGCAGTACCCGATGAACACCGCAAAGGTGCAGGCGGCGCAGGTGGTTCGCCACGGCGACTATGTGTTCTATGTCCTGCTGGGCGGCTACGATGAGCGCACCGACGTCACCGAGGAGGAGAGCGTCACCTTTGCCAAGGAGCAGGTTCAGATTGGCCTGGACGCGATTGCTTCCTTCTTTTAATAAGGGGTTGTTCCCTGTAAGGGTGTAGCTGGAACCGAAAAAATGAATGGAAAAAGGCAGCTTTTCGTTGACGGAAAGCTGCCTTTTATTTTATAATAAAAAAGAAAGGTTTAAATGACAAGTTCAAAAGAAAAAGGAGAGTGGCCACAATCGAAGCTTCTGACAGCAGTAACAGCAGAATATCAACAACCGCATTCAAGATTGAGCGCATTTTGTGGTGCACCGCAATCTCGATGATGCTCTTTGCCTTTGTGTTCGACACCCCTGTCGGCATTGCCCGGGGAATCTGGCGCCTGATTTTGCACCCCGATGCCCTGATTACCGACTACAGCGCGGTGGGCGGCTTCGGCGCCACCTTCTTTAATGCCGGGCTCATCATGGCCATTTCCACCGCGATTTTAAAGCTGAGCCGCGTCATGTTTTGCGGGCCCACCATCGCCTGCGTCTTTTTGATGTCCGGCTTTTCGATGTTCGGCAAAAACATCGCCAACATCTGGCCGATCATCTTTGGCGTCTACCTTTTTTCCCGTTTCCAGCGGGAGAGCTTTTCCAAGTACGTCTACATCGCCCTGTATGGGACGGCCCTCTCGCCGATGATCACCGAGGTTGCCCTGCAGTTTGGAAACTACTGGCAAAAGCTGCTGGCGGTGATGCTTTGTGGCATCATCATCGGCTTCATGCTGCCGCCGCTGGCCACCTACTGCCTGCGTGTGCACCAGGGCTACAACCTCTATAACGTCGGCTTTGCCGCGGGCCTGGTGGGGACGCTGCTGGTCTCGATCATGAAATCCTTTGGCTACGAGGTCGACAACAGCCTGAGCTGGACCTATGAAAACAACTGGATTGTCGTCGCGTACATCCTGACACTGTCCTTTGTCCTGATGGCGATGGGGTGGTTTGGCATCGAGGATAAGAAAAGCATCAAGCGCATCTACCGCCACTCCGGCCGTCTGGTAGCGGATTTTGTATTGATGGACGGCCTGCCGGTTACCCTGTTTAACATGGGGTCGCTGGGCATTGTGGCTACCCTGTATATTCTGATTACCGGCGGGACGATCAACGGCGCGACGATGGGCGGCATTCTGACCATCATCGGATTTGGCGCCTTCGGCAAACACCTGCGCAACGTCATTCCGGTGGTGGGCGGCGTTTACCTCGGCTCGCTGGTCAAGGTGTGGAACATCAACGACCCAAGCGTCCAGCTGGCAGCGCTGTTTGGCACCTCGCTGGCTCCGATCAGTGGACAGTTTGGCTGGCCGTATGGTTTGCTGGTGGGGTTCATCCACTCCTCGATGGCGCTGAATACCGGCATCCTGCATGCGGGACTAAACCTTTATAATAACGGATTTTCTGCGGGCATACTCGCGCTGATTATTGTTCCCATCATCGAAACGTTCAAGAAACATCGGGAACAGTTTGTGATAAAAAGAGAGGATTGAAAATATGTTTTTTACCAGAAAGAAGATCACGACGATTGTCGATGAGCTGACGACCTTCTTTTTTGCGGTCGGCTCGGACGACATGGTCGTCAAGATTAAACAGACCCCCGAGGGCTTCCAGATTTTTTTTGCCAGCAATTTCGACAAGCGGATGCAAAAGACGGTGGAGCGCCTGCAGGAAAATCTGACCTGCGGCCGCGCGCCGGAGATTGAGGAAAGCTACTGGGGACTGAATGGCAGCGGAGACTTTCAGGATGAGAACGAGCTGATTCTGGTCGGCGCCATGATCGACTCCGCCAAGGTGGAGATCTGCGACGGCTATGCGACCCTCCATCTCTTCCGCGCATTTTAATTTTCGGATCATCAAAAAAACATCGGCCAATCGCCGGTGTTTTTTGATTGCCTCTAAGCCTCCATCCGCAGAGTGCTGCCGCTGACCGAAGGAGTGACGACAATGCGGGAGGGAACGCGCTCCAACAACTGCGGCACATGGGAGATGATTCCCACCAGCCTGCCGTCCGCCTGCAGGCTGGTCAGCGTCTGGACCGCGCTGTCCAGGCTTTGCGGGTCCAGGCTGCCAAAGCCCTCGTCGATAAACATCGTCTGGATGCGGATACCGCCGGCGTGCTGCTGCACCACCTGCGCCAGCCCCAACGCCAGCGCAAGGGCAGTCTGAAAGCTCTCGCCGCCCGACAGGGTGGAGACGTGCCGCGGCAGGCCGGTGTAGCTGTCCAGGATCTCCATGTCTAGCCCCGAGGAGGTGTTGCCGCGAGAGCGGTCCTTTTTGCGCAGCAGCTGGTAGCGGCCGTGGCTCATCTGGAACAGATGGAGGTTTGCCGCCGCGATGATCTGCTCGAAGTAGCTGGAAAGCACAAAACTCTCAAAGGAAAGCCTCTGCGGATTTTTGCCGCTGGCAGTCAAAAACAGCCCTCCCACCGTCTCGTACTCCCGATTGAGCTGGTCGAACTTTTTGACCTGTTCCTCGATGCCCTGCAGCAGCCGCAGGTTGAGGTTGTACCGCTCCTGCAAGAGGGAAAAGCGCCGCCTTTCCTGTTCCTGCTGCTCTTGCAGTCTGCTGTGTGCAGCGCGCAGCGCCTCCATATCCGGGCGGCTCTGCTGCCCAATCTGTTCGTTGAGCTGGTTTAAGCGGCTGCTGACCGAGAGCACCTCGCGGGTGTGCTGCTCCACCTGCTCCTTCATCTGTTGCTGCTGGGGCAGCCCAGCAGCGAGCTGTTGAAAAGCGGCCTCGTCCGCAATCTGACTGTTCTTTAAAAGCTTCTCGAAGTCCTGCTGCAGCTGCGCCTTCCGGCCGGACAGGGCGTCGAGGTCGCCCTGCGCCTGTGCGGCGGCGGTCTGCAGCTGGCTTAGCCGGGTGCTGGCCTGATGATAGCGGTCGGTGACCTGCTGGATGTTCTGCTTGAGCGCCGCTTCCTGCGCGGTCAGCAGCTCCTGCTGTGCCTGCAGCTCCTTTAAGGCGGGGAGGGTGGATTCCCCTGTTGCCTGTAACAATTCTCTGGTCAGGGCTTTCTGCTGGTCAAGCAGCATTTCCAGCCCCTTCTGATGGGAGCCCACCTTGGCCTGTGCCGGCAAAATCTGTTCCTGCAGATACTGCGGGTCAAAGTAGCGGGGCAGCGAAACCTTTTGCAGCGAGATCAGCGGGGCGATCTGCTCCTCCAGCTGGTGGATGGCAAGCTCGGTCTGCTGCTTCTGCCCGGCTATTTGCTCCGGGGAGGGCGGAGCATCGAACAGGTCACCCAGTTGGGAGAGCAGTTCCTCCAAAAGTGCCTGCTGGGAGGAAAGCTCCCCATAGGCGCGCTGGGCCTGTGCGGTCAGCTGCTCGATCTGCTCGTCCGTGACGCCGGGTGTCTGCATCACGGCGGGCGAGGGGTGATGGACGGCGCCGCAGACCGGACAGGGCTGACCCTCCTGCAGCTGCTGTGCCAGGTCGGCAGCCTGCATCGAAAGGCGACGCTGCTGGGCCTGCCGCTGCAGCTGTAGGGCGGTGTTGAAGGCCTGCTGCCGGTCCTGCACAGAAGAAAAGAGCTGTGCAACCCGCTCCAGCTTTTGCAGCTGGGCGGCGTGCTGGGCGCGGTGCAGCAGCAGCTGGCTCAACGCCGCGCTGCGTTTGGCCAAGGAAAGCGCCTTTTTCTCCTCCACGATGCGCTGCCCGATCTCTTCCAGCTTTTGCAGCTGCTGGATGTCCCGCTCGTTTTTCTGCAGCTGCCGGTAGAGGGTGTCGCGCTGTGTATTCAGCTGCGGGAGGGCCTCAAAATCCTGCAGCGCCTGTGCAAAGACCGCCTGATGTTCCTGCAGCTGGAGCTTTGCCTGCTGCAGCTGCGCGTCCTTCTGCTGGCTTTGCCTGCGGCAGTCCTGCAGCAGGGTGTAGGAGGGCAGGATGGCAGCGGCGGTTTCGAGGCGGCGCAGCTGCTGTTTTAAGGCAAGCATCTCCGGTTCCCGCGCCTGCAGACCGGCAAGGGTCTGCTGCAGCTGCTCGCGGGTGGAAAAGAGCTGGGCAAGTTCCTCGGCCTTTTCCAAATCCAACCGGCGCAGCTGCGTCTCCAAAAGGGTGAGCTCCTTCTGCAGCAGCTCGAGCTTGTGTTGCTCTGCCGGCAGGGTCTGGTGTAAATGGTCGCAGACGGCCTGCGGGGAGGGATATTCGGCCTGCACCAGCTCCTGTAAAGCTGGGTCGTCCTGCCAGTCCAGCTGTTCGAGCATCGAGAGGGCGGCCTGCCGGGCGCTTTCTCCCGCGCGCTTAATCTCGTCGGCGCGGCTGCCCAGCCGGGCGGTGAAGCGCTCGTAGAGGTCGGTCTGGAAAATCTTGCGGAAAATCTCCTGCTTTTCCCGGCTGGAAGCGTCCAGGAATTTGCGGAATTCCCCCTGCGCCAGCATGACGATCTTGCGGAACTGCTCGCAGTTGAGCCCCAGCAGCTCCTCGATGCGGGCGTTTGCCTCCTTGCCGGAGAGAACTTCCCCGTCCGGCATCGTCAGCTCCACCGAGCCGCCCGACTCGATCATCTCCTTTTTGCGTTTGGAGTAGACCATCTGTTTGGGGGTGCGGCGGATGTGGTATTGCTTGTCCTCCAGCGAAAAGGCAAACTCGACATAGCACACCTCCTGCTCGGAGGCGTGCTGGCTTTTAAAGGAATCGGTGGAGCGGGTGTTGCCGCTGGCGTGGGCGTACAGCGCGTAGCAGATGGCGTCGAAGATGGTGGTTTTACCGGCGCCGGTCGGCCCGCAGATGAGGAAGATGCCGCTTTCAAAGCGGGTAAAGTCAATCTCCTCGGTGCCCGAATAGGGGCCAAAGGCGTGAAAGCGAAGAAAAATGGGTTTCATCCGGGTCCTCCTTTCCGGCTACAACAGCTCCTGCGAGACCTGCCGCAGTGTGCTTTGGACAATTTTTTGCTGCTCCTCGCTCAGCTCCCCCTGCTGCACCTGCTGGTAAAAGCGATCGAACAGCTCCTCTGGCGGCAGCGAAGCGGGGTTCTGCGACAGAATCGCGCTGGGGGAGGGCAGCGTCTGGTGAAAGGAAAGCCCCAGCGTATGCGGGTAAACCTCCCTCAGGCGGCTCATGGCGTTGAGCACCGGCCCCTGGGAGATCAGCTGTGCAAAGACATAGTCGTCGCTGGCAAGCTGTGGGTCGCACAGCTGCTCGATGGTGCCGGTGATGACCCGCAGGTCCCGGCGTGGGGTCAGTGGAATTTGCCGGGTGGAAAGCTCCCCCTCTTCTCCCAGCTCGACGATGGTGACCGATTTTTGACTGTTAGCCTCGTCCACCGAATATTTGAGCGGGGAGCCGCTGTAGCGCATCCGCTCGCTTCCGGCGGACTGCGCGCCGTGCAGATGCCCCAGCGCGACATAGTCAAACAGCCCGTCGCAGCAGGCAAGGTCGGTCAGGTCGCTGGTCCCCACCGAGGTCTCGGAGCCGGAACACTGCGGCAGCTCGGGCTGCTCTTTTTTGGCGCTCGAAGAATGGCTTTGCCGCATAAAAAAGCCGTGCGCCAACAGGACGTTGCGCTCGTTGGGGTCGATCTGCTCCCGGTTTTGGTCAATCAGCTTCTCAAAGGCTTCGCTGGCGGTGCGGATGGAACTGTCCTCCAGCGTAATCCGCACCTGCTGCGGAATAAAGTAGGGCAGCAAGAAGAAGTTGACCGAGCCAAAGGCATCCTGCAGGGTGACCTTTTTCATCTGCATCGAAAATCCGCCCGCCAGATAAAGTCCGCTCTGCTCAAACAGGCGGCTACCGTAAGCCACCCGCCGCGCCGAGTCGTGGTTGCCGCTGATGGCTAAAATGGGCAGACGGTAGCGGGAGATGAGGGTGGTGAACATCTCGTCGAGCAGCGAGACCGCCTGCGCCGAAGGCATCGAGCGGTCGTACAAATCGCCGCTGATCAGCACGGCGTCCACCTGCTCGCGCTCGATGATGGAGACGATTTGCCGGAATATCTCTTGTTGATCCTCCAGCAGCGAAAATTCGAACAGGCTTCGTCCGATGTGCCAGTCGGAGGTGTGCAGTAATTTCATGGTGAATGCTCCCTTGTCAAGATTGGTGCGGCGCAAAGGGTAGGCGCGCCGCGGGAAACTAGCTTCCATTATACCATAAATTGTGCCAAAAAAGAATAAGGCGGCGGACAAATGGCACACTAACGGTATGTCAAAAACAGGAAAGCTTTGATAAAGGAGGCGGACCCTTGGTCAAGATGGGTGGAAAAACCTGGGAGAGGCTGCTGCCGCTCAGCCTTTTTTTGGCTCTGTATGAGCTGGCGGCGGAAAGCTCCTTTTATCTCTTGGAGCTTTCGCTGGCGCTGCTGTTTGTCTGCTTTGTCTGGGAGGAACGGCAGGCGCTTTTGCACCCGGTGGGGACGATGCAGGAGGGAATCGGGCTGCTCAAACCCCTGCTGCCGGCCTGGGGGATGCTGGCGGCCTATCTGTTGTGGGATCTTGTCACTGTTTTTTATTCGCCGCTGCGGGAGGGGGTGCTGGCAAAATATAAGGTTGTCTGCCTGATGCTGTTTTTCTCCGCCCTGATTTTGTGGTACGCGCGAACAGAGAGGCGCAGAAGGCTGCGGCTGTTGCTGCAGGTTTTGGTGGCGGCGGGGCTGACCGCCGCAGTGCTGTCGCTGGTCAACTTTACCTTCCCCATCCTGTATCCGGTGATCTATGGGCGGCGGCTCTCGCTGCGGTTGGACTACAACGTCTTTTCCACCGTGGTGCTGATGGGCCTGATTGCGGGCAGCTACCTGCTGGGGAGTGAAAGGCCGCTTGCACCCCGCTGCTTTTTTCTTTATTTAATTTGTGCGCCGGCCATCATCCTCAGCTCCTCGCGGCGCAACGCCATCTTCCTGCTCTGCTTTTCTGCCTGGCAGTTTGGCGGCGGGCTGTGGCGGGCGCGCAAAGGGGAGCGGCGCCATTTTGTGGGCGGCTGGTTGGCAATTGTTTTAAGCGTCGCGGTGCTGACCGCGCTGCTGCAGGTCTATCTGGACTGGCGGTATGAGCGGCTGCTGCAGGAGGATGTGCCGATGGTTTCCGGCGCACAGGGCTCGGCGCTGGAGCGGTACGAACAGATAGGGCAGGAGGGCGGCAGCTCCAAACGGATGCTGATCTGGTCGGTGGCGCTGCGGGAGTATCACGGCTATGACGGGGGCGAAAAGCTGTTTGGCAAAGGCTTTGGCTACGATATGCTGCTCTACCGCCTGAGCGACGACCCTGCCCTTGCCGAAAGCTATGAGCCGCAGTCCCGGCAGCTACTGTGCGCGCACAGCTTTTTGCTGGCCGACCTGCTCAATGGAGGTCTGGTGCAGGCAGGACTTGGGGTGGGGGTGTGGTTTTTTATCGGCGCGTTTTTGCTGCGCTCGCTGCTGTTAAAGCGCCGGGGCGCGATGTTTTTTTGCATCGCGCTGGGAATCACCTTTGTCAACAACGCCATCTCCAACCGCTACGGCTTTCTGTACGACAAATATTTCTGGCTGCTGCTGACCCTGCTGACTGTCTGGGCGGGATTGCGCCGGGAATGAGGACATGGTATAATCAAAAGCATAATTTGTATCCAAACAGGACGGACAGAAAGGGGAGGAGAAGGTGCTCTCATTCATTTTGGGCCGCGCCGGCAGCGGCAAAACCACCGCCGTGCTGCAAAAAATTGCGCAGGCCGCAGGGGAGAAAAAGCGTGTGTTGCTGATTGTGCCGGAGCAGTTTTCCTTTGAGATGGAAAAGGCGGTGGCGCGCCTTGTGCCAAACGGCGCGCAGCAGGTGGAGGTGTACAGCTTCACTCGGCTGTGCCACAAGATCTTTGCCGACTGCGGCGGCATGGCGGGGGAGGTGGTCACCGAACCGGCCAAGCAGATTTTGATGAGCCTGACGCTGGGCCAGGTGCGGGACCAGCTGGAGCTGTACTCCCGCCAGGCCAAAAACCCCGCCTTTGTGGGGACGATGCTGCGCCAGATTGACGAGTTTAAAAACGCCGGCGTTCTGCCGGATCAGCTGCGGCTTTTTTCCCGCCAGACCGGCCTGCCGCAGCTGGCGCAGAAGACAAGGGAGATGTCCCGGATCTACGAGTCCTATCAGGCGCTGCTGGAGAGCCAGTTTCAGGACGAGAAGGACTGGATCATGCGCTGCTGTGCGCTGTTGGAGGGCAGGGGATATTTTCGGGACTGCGTCATCTTTGTCGATTCCTTCATGACCTTTATGGCCGGGGAGAAAAAGCTGCTGCAGCTGATGCTTGCCGAGTGCGAGCGCATGGAGGTCAGCCTTCCGCTGGACGCCCTGCCTGAGATGGACGACGGGCAGCCGCTTTCGGACGGAACCTTTTCGGTGGCGCGGGAGACTTTTTTTCAGATGCTGGGCTGGGCAAAGGACCAGCAGATCTCCTACGATTGCCCCGACCCGCTGCCGCAGTCGCCCCGCTTTCAAAATGAGGCGCTGCGCTTTTTGGAGAAAAATGTCACCACCATCAGCCCCCCATCCTTTGCGGGGGAAAACAGCGGGGTGATTCTGACCCGGGCGGCCAACCCCTACGAGGAGGTGCGCTGCATCGCCGCCCAGATTATCCGGCTGGTGCGCCGGGAGGGCGTTCGCTATTCGCAGATCGCGGTGATTGCCCGGGACATCGACCCTTACCTGACCGCGATCGAGGACCTCTTTCCAAAGTACGACATCCCCTGCTTTTTTGACCGTCGGGAGGATGTGCAGACCATCCCGGTTTTTTCGCTCCTCTTTTCGGCGCTGGACGCGCTACATACCAACTTCGACACCCAGCACGTCCTGGCGCTGGGTAAAAATCCGCTGATGGGCCTTGCCGAGACGCAGGTGGCGCTGCTGGAAAACTACTGCTTCCTCTGGGGCGTCGACCACAAGCTCTGGCTGTCCGAAGAAGGCTTTGCCAACCATCCGCGCGGGCTGGTGGAGGAATTTTCGGAGGAGGACCGCCAACAGCTCGAGCTGATTCGTCAGACGGCGCAGGCCATTGTGGAGCCGCTGCAGCAGCTCAAGGAATCGCTCCCCGACCACTGCACCGGAAAACAGTTTGCGCAGGCGCTCTATACCTTTTTGCTCAGTACCGGCGCCAGGCAGCGGCTGGAGCAGATGGCCCATGAGCAGACTCTATCGGCGCAGGAACAGTGGGTGCTGCACCTCAACCAGAGCGCGTGGGAGGTTTTGATCGACCTGCTGGATGTGTTCGCGCACGTCCTGCGGGACATCCCGCTGCCGCCCGCCCAGCTGCGGGAGCTGTTTGTGATGGCCTCGCTTTCCAGCGACATCGGCTCCATCCCCAATACGCTCGATCAGGTCTCGATTGGCAGCGCCGACCGCATGCGCCCCAACCAGCCGAAGATCAGCTTTGTCATGGGATTAAACCTCGGGGAGTTCCCGCCGCAGCTTTCGGAAAACGGCCTTTTCTCCGAGACCGAGCGCGACCGCTTGCAGGAGAGCGGCATCCAGCTCAACCCCTCGGTGATAAAGCTGAGCGACTATGAAAAATATTACCTCTATTCAGCTCTGGCCAGCCCCTCGGACCGGCTGTATTTGAGCTGCCACTCGGCAAAGCTCAGCGGGGAGGCGACGCCCGATTCGCCGGTGCTTTCCAAAATTCTGAGGATGTTCCCCAGCTGCGCCAGAAGCGCCGAAGAGCTGCCGGAGGAGTTTTACATCGCAAACGACCAGACCGCCTTTGAGACGCTCTGCCGCAACATCCGCAAGGACACCCCCTTCACCGCCTCGCTGATTGCCTATGTCCGGCAGACCCCGTACGCCGCGCGGCTGGAGCAGGTGCTGGAGATGGTGCGCTCCGGCGGATTCTACATTCGGGACCGGGAGATTTCCCGGATGCTTTTTGGCAACCGGATGCGCCTTTCCCCTTCGCGGGTGGAGCGGTACTTCACCTGCCCGTTTGCCTATTTCTGTGCGGGCGGGCTCAACCTGCAGCCGCGTCGCAAGGTGGAGATTTCCCCGATGCAGTCGGGCACCATCATCCACTTTGTGCTGCAGCGGATGGTTTCCGCCCACGGCGGCAAAGGGCTTGGGGAACTGAGCCAGGAGCAGATGCAGCGGCAGGTGCAGCAGCTTCTGCACGAATTTTTGGCCGAGCGCGTCAGCCGCGCCGAGGCGCTGAGCAAGCGCTTCCACTACCTCTTTGAGCGGTTGAGCATCACCCTGACCCGCCTGCTCATGCAGCTTGCCCGTGAGTTTGCCCAGAGCGAGTTTGAGCCGGCCCGCTTTGAGCTGCCCATCCGCCAGGGCGGGGAGGTCGCGCCGCTCGAGCTCTCGCTACCGGATGGCACCCGGGTCAGCGTCGAGGGTATCGTCGACCGGGTGGACCTGATGGAAAAGGACGGCAGGAAGTATGTGCGGGTGGTCGATTACAAGTCGGGCAGCAAGGCTTTCCGGCTGGATGACGTCTACTACGGATTAAATTTGCAGATGCTCATCTACCTCTTTTCCATCTGGAAAAACGGCAAGGGCGAGCTGGCCGACTGCCTGCCGGCGGGTGTGCTCTACCTGCCGGCCAAGGACCACATCATCAGCACCTCCCGCGAGGCCAGCGACGAGCAGGTGGAGCGGGAGCATCAAAAGCGATACAAGATGAGCGGACTGGTGCTGGAGGATCCCACCTGTGTGGCGGGAATGGAGGAAAAGGTGGCCGGTGTCTTTATCCCGGTCAAGACCAAGTCGGACGGCAGCTTTGATGCGCGCTCCAGCCTGGCGACCCTTGAGCAGATGGGACGCATCCAACGGCACATTGAACTAATGCTCACCGAGATGGCGCAGAACCTGCAGGACGGGCAGATCGATGCCGTCCCCTCGGTGGGGCTGGGGTACGAGCCCTGCCAGTACTGCGACTATAAGCCAATCTGCCAGCACCAGCAGCAGGACCGCCAGCACAAGCTGACCGAGATGGGAAAAGAAGGCTTCTATCAGGCACTGAAGGAGGAAGAGGATGGAACAGCAGAGTAGACCAAAATGGACCGAGGCCCAGCAGAAGGCCATCTCCTGCCGGGGCGGCACCGTGCTGGTGTCGGCGGCGGCGGGCAGCGGCAAGACAGCGGTGCTGGTGCAGCGGGTGATCGACATCCTCACCGACCGCCAGAACCCGGTGGACGCCAACCGCATCCTGGTGGTCACCTTCTCCAACGCCGCCGCTGAGGAGATGCGCGGGCGCATCCAAACCAGGCTCAACGAGCTGATCGTGCAAAATCCTGCCGACAGCTATCTGCAGCGCCAGCAGACGCTGCTTTCGGCCGCGCACATCAGCACCGTCCACTCCTTCTGTCTGGAGCTGGTGCGCGCCAACTTTCAGCTGCTGGACATCCCCGCCGATTTCCGCCTTGGCAGCGAAAACGAGATCAAGCTGCTCGAGGAGGACATCGCCCAGCAGACCATCGAGCAGAACTATGAAAACAACGACGGCCGCTTCTCCGACTTGGTGGAGCTGGTCTCCTCCGGGCGGGACGACAAGGGCCTGCAGGACACCCTGCACCGGCTGTACGGCTTTGTGCGCTCCCACCCATTTTATCGGGGCTGGCTGGACGAAAAGCTGCTGATGTATGACGACACCATCCCGGTCGGGGAGACGGTGTGGGGCAAGGTGATTTTGCAGTACGCGATGGATGCGCTGCGCTACGCGCAGGCGCAGCTTAAACGTGCCATCGAGGAGATCACCGGCGACGAGGCGATGGAAAAGGCCTACCTTTCCGCCTTTGAAGGGGACCTTGCGCAGGCACAGCGCATCTACTACCAGATGAACACCGGCCGCTGGGACGATGTCTGCCGCGAGCTGGACAACGTCTCCTTCCAGCGGCTGGGGGCGCTGCGCGGCTATGAGGACACCGCCAAAAAGGAGCTGGTGCAGTTGCTGCGCAAGTCGGCGCAAAATATCATCAAGCAGCTCGACGAGGACCTGTTCTGCGTCGACGAGGCGGGCTTTTTGGAGGACATCCGCTTTCTGCGCCCGCGCATCGAGACGCTGTTCGACCTGGTGCTCGACTATGACCGCCGCCTGATGCAGGAAAAGCGGGAGCGCCGGCTGCTGGACTTTTCGGACCTCGAGCACTTTGCGGTGCAGCTTCTGGTGAAGGAAAAAAAGGAAAAACGGGAAAAGACCGCCCTTGCAAAGGAGCTTTCCGAGCAGTTTGCCTTTGTGCTGGTGGACGAATACCAGGACACCAACGCCACCCAGGACATGATCTTCCAAAGCGTCTCCCGTCCGGACAATCTCTTTATGGTCGGGGATGTCAAGCAGAGTATCTACCGCTTTCGGCAGGCGATGCCGGAAATCTTCATCGAAAAGCGCAACACCTTCCACGACTACGACGGCCAGCACTATCCGGCAAGAATTGTTCTCTCGCACAACTTCCGCTCCCGCAAAGAGGTGACCGAGAGCATCAACTTCCTGTTCCAGGCGGTGATGAGCCGGGAGGTGGGCGAGATCGACTACGATGAGACCGAGGCGCTCACTGCCGCCGCTTCCTATCCGGAAAAGGAGGATGCCATCACCGAGGTGCACCTGCTGCAAAACGCCAGCGAGGAGCTCTCCGACCAGCTGGCGGAGGCTTCCTATGTGGCGGGGCAGATTAAACGGATGCTCGACGAGGGATTTACCGTGACCGAAAGCGGCGCCCTCCGTCCGGTGCGGCCAAAGGACATCTGTATCCTGCTGCGCTCGATGAAAAACCGGGCGGAAATCTACAGTGACGAGCTCTCCAAACAGGGCATCGAGGTGTGGACCGACGCCAAAAACGGCTTTTTGGAATCGGTGGAAATCTCCACCGCCCTCTCGATTCTGCGCGCGGTGGACAATCCCCTGATCGACATCCACCTGACAGCGGCGATGATGTCGCCGGTCTACGGTTTCACACCGGACGACATGGCGGTGCTGCGCCTGCGCGACCGCAGCCGCCACCTCTACTTAAACTGCCAGGAGATTGCCGCCGGGGAAAATTTGAGCGAGCAGGAAAAGTCCCGCCAGCAGCTTTGCCAAAAGTTCCTGGATTCCTTTGCGCAGCTGCGCGTGATCGCCTCCGCCAGCCCGGCGCATCAGCTGATCCAGCAGCTGATCGAGCGCACCGGCCTGTGGGATCTGGTGCTCGCCATGAAGTATGGGGAGGTGCGCAAGGCGAACCTGCGTCTGCTCATCCAGTACGCGCAGGAGTATGAGGCGGGCGGACAGAAGGGTATCGCGGGATTTTTGCGGTTTGTGGACAAGATGATCAGCCGCGGGGAGGACTGGTCCTGCGCCAGCTCGGTCACCGACCGCTCCGACGCGGTGCGCATCATGAGCGTCCACCACTCCAAGGGGCTGGAATTCCCGGTGGTTTTCCTGTGCGACACCTCCAAGCGGTTCAATACCCAGGACCTGCGCAGCAACATGCTGCTGCACTCCCAACTGGGCTTTGCCTGCTGTGCCCGGGATTTTGTCACCCGCAAGCAGTACCCCACCGTGCCGATGGAGGCGCTCAAGCTGGAGCTGCAGCGCTCGATGCTCTCCGAGGAGATGCGCATCCTCTATGTCGCGCTGACCCGCGCAAAGGAGAAGCTCATCATCACCTCGGTGCAGAACGACCTGGAGAAAAAGCTGTCCGGCTATGTCAACGCCCTCACCGAGCGGGGAACCGTTTCGCCCTATGTGGCGCGCAGCGCGTCCAGCTACGCCGACTGGATTTTGATGAGCCTTGTCTTTCACCCGGACTTTACCCGTCTCTGCATCGACCTTGGCTGTATGCCGGAGGATGTTATCACCCTTCCGGCCTGCCGGTTCCGGCCGGTTCTGGCGGAGATTCACGACCAGCAGGAGGAGCAGGCAGGGGAGCAGCTCACCTTCTCCGAGGAGCCCCAACAGCCGCTGGTGGAGCAGATCCGCGCCCTGTGCAGCGACAGCTACCCCGACCGGCAGGCGCGGGAGATCGTCACCAAGCTCTCCGTCTCCCAGGTGGTTCATCACGGAGAGGGAGGGTTTTCTGAGGTGCCCTTTTCCAAAGAGCCGGCCTTTTTAAAGGAAGAAGGCGCCCTCTCCGGCGCGCAGCGCGGAACGGCGCTGCATACCTTTATGAGCTGCGCCGACCATGCGCACGCCCAGCAGGATCTGGAAGGGGAGATCGAGCGGATGACCCACGAGCACTACCTGACGGCGCAGGAGGCGCAGAGCCTTGACAGGAGGGCAATTTCGCGGTATTATCAATCCGACCTGTTTTTGCGCAGCCAGCGCTCCAACAACCTGCGCCGGGAGTTTGCCTTCCAGATGGAGTTGGGGCGGGAGGACCTGGAGACGGTCATCCCCAATATCGGCGAGCACCTGGTCACGGTGCAGGGCATCGCCGACATGATCTTCGAGGAGGACGGCGCATGGGTGCTGGCCGATTTTAAGACCGATCGCGTGGATGCCGATACGCTCTGCGACCGGTACCGCTGGCAGCTTGCGCTGTACGCCAAGATGATTGCCGGCAGCACCGGCATGCCGGTCAGGGAAAAGGTGATTTATTCCTTTTATCTGGGCCGGGCCCTGCCGCTTTCTTAGCGCATATTTCTTTTTCAAAACAGGGAAAAGAAAAATCAAAAAAGGTGTTGACAGAACCAGAAAAGTATGGTAAACTATCGTACGAAAACAAAGCAGAACACGGTTCCGTTCTCACCGGCTCACGTTTTGGGTGCAGTCAGGTCAATACCAAAGGCAGTCTTGGCGGTTTACCGCTGGCTGTTGTCTGTCCCGGCAGGGACATTGTGATGGTTATTGAGCGCAGGCGGATTCCGTCTGCGCTTTCATTTTGATTTGAGGTGCTTTGGAGGTGCTTTACCATTAGCAAAAAGGAAATGCCGATCAATGAAGAAATCAGAGAAAAGGAAGTCCGCGTAATTGGTCCCGACGGCAGCCCGCTGGGAATTATGAGCTCCAAGGAAGCTCTCCAGATTGCGCAGAGGGAAAACCTGGATCTGGTCAATATTTCGCCAAAAGCAGTGCCGCCGGTGTGCAAGATCATGAACTATGGCAAGTACCGCTTTGAGCAGGCCAAACGTGAAAAGGAAGCAAAGAAAAAACAGAAGACGGTGGAAATTAAAGAGATCCGTCTCTCCCTGAAGATCGATACGCACGACTTTGAAACAAAAGTAAATCAGGCTAAAAAGTTTCTGGAGCACGGCGACCGCGTCAAGGTTGCAATCCGTTTCCGTGGACGCGAAATGGCTCATCCGGAGCTTGGCAACGCGACGATTAAGCGCTTTGCGGATGCCTGTGCAGATGTCGGCGTCATTGATAAGCTTCCGAAGATGGAAGGGCGCAGCCTGATCATGTTTATCTCTGCAAAACCCGCGCCGAAAACAGGCGGCAAAGCCGCTGCGACAAAGCCGGAGAAGCAGAGCGAGCAGCCTGCAAAGCAAGAATAAGGAGGAAACAACAATGCCAAAGCTGAAAACACATTCTGGAGCGAAAAAACGCTTTAAAGTAACCAAAAACGGCAAGGTAAAACGCGCTCATGCTTTTAAGAGCCACCTGCTCAACAACGGCCGCAAGACCACAAAACGGAAAAGAGGCCTGAGAAAAGCGACCTACGCTGACAAGACCAACGTAGCAGCTCTCAGACACCTGCTTCCATACGAATAATCGATCATTACTAACCTACACGGAGGGATATAACCATGGCTCGAGTTAAGGGCGCGATGATGACTCGCAAAAGAAGAAAGAAAATTCTGAAACTTGCTAAAGGCTATTTTGGCAGCAAATCCAAACATTTTAAGATGGCCAAACAGGCTGTCTATAAATCTGGCAACTATGCTTACATCGGCCGCAAACAGAAAAAACGTGACTTCAGAAGACTGTGGATCACCAGAATTTCTGCTGGCTGCCGCGCAAACAACATCACCTACTCTGTATTCATCAATGGTCTGAAAAAAGCCGGCATTGATCTGAACAGAAAAATGCTGTCCGAAATCGCTATCCATGATGAGGCAGCGTTTACCGCTCTTGTTGAGAAGGCAAAAGCAGCTCTCTAATCTAGGACAAAACGCCCGGGTCGTATGACAACGGGCGTATTTTGTTAAATGGAAGGAAAGCTTATTTGATAGAAAAGGAATTGTCCGCCATGCAGATACAGCAGATCACCTCAAAAGAAAACGCAAAGCTCAAAGCCGCTGCCAAGCTTGTACACTCCAAAAAGGAGCGGGTGGCCACCGGCTCCTTTTTGGCGGAAGGCTGCCGGCTGTGCAGCGACGCGCTGAACAGCGGCAGAAGTCCGCTGCGCGTCTTTATCACCGAGCAGCTATTGCAGCGGGAGGACTGCCAGAGACTGCTGGCGGAATCCCCTGAAAATTACCTGATTACCGAGCAGCTGGCTCATAAACTTTCCGACACGCAGACCCCCCAGGGGGTGTTCTGCGTTTTTCCCGTACTTGACAATTGCGCACAGCTTGATACAATAAAAAAGAATCGAATCGTCATCCTCTCCTCGCTGCAGGACCCGGGGAATATCGGCACCATCATCCGCACAGCGGAAGCCTTCGGCGTGGATATGATCCTGATGTCCGCCGACTGCCCGGATCTGTATGCGCCCAAGACACTGCGCGCCACCATGGGTGGTGTGTTCCGTCTGCCGGTTGTGGTGGTGGAGGATCTGCGCGGGCAGATTCTCTCCCTGCGCGATCAGGGGGTGCAGGTTTATGCGGCGGCGCTGCATCGGGACAGTGTTCCGATTACCGCGCTTGATTTCCACCAGCCCAGTGCGGTGGTCATCGGCAACGAGGGCAACGGACTGACCGAGGAGATCATCGCCGCCTGCACAAAGCCCATGGTCATCCCGATGGCGGGGCGCGCAGAGTCGCTCAACGCGGCGGTTGCGGCGACGGTGGCGATTTGGGAGATGTGTAAAGGACAGTAATGGACAGCAGAGGGGGCGGCGGCGTGAAAAACGATGCGGTATATTGGATTTGGCTCAGCCGGGGACTGGGCGTCGCCTCCACGGCGGCGCGAATTGTGCTGGAAAAGGGACTGGACGCAAAGGCACTCTATCAGATGGATTTGACCGCCCTGATTCAGCTCGAACTGCTTGCGCCGCGCCTGTGCAAAAAACTCAAGGCTCTGCCGCTGACGGCGGCTTACAATGTCCTGGAGGACTGCGCGCAAAAGGGCTACAGCGTCATTACGCCGGAGGACGACAACTATCCGCGGCAGTTTTACGCCCTGCAGGACCCGCCGCTGGTGGTGTATGCACAGGGGAATGTCGCCCTGCTGGGACAGATGCACAATCTGCCGGTGCTGGCGGTGGTGGGAACCCGCAACGCCTCCGAATATGGGAGCCGGGTGGCGGAGAATATGTCCCATGATCTGGCGCAGGCTGGATTTATCATCGTCAGCGGATTGGCGCTGGGCATCGATTCCTACGCCCATTCCGGCGCGTTGCGTGCCGGGAAGCGGACGGTTGCCGTTCTGGGTTCGGGCCTGGATACCGACTACCCGCCGCAGAGCGCCCCGATGCGCAAACAGATTCTGGCGACCGGCGGCGTGGTGCTCACCGAATTGGAGCCGTCTGTTCCGGTGCGGGGAGCGTACTTTCCCGCCCGCAACCGCCTGCTGGCAGGACTGAGCCAGGGAGTGCTGGTGGTGGAAGCGCCGCAGCGCAGCGGTGCGCTTCTGACAGCGAGCCATGCGCTCGAACAGGGCAAGGAGGTCTTTGCGGTTCCGTCGGATATCTATGATCCCAACGCGGCCGGTACACTGGGTCTCATCCGCGACGGGGCAATCCCCGCCATCAATGTCTTGGATGTGGCCTATCCGTATTTTTCACACTTTGCCGCGCAGATTCGCACCCAGGACTTGCTGGTGGAAAAGCAGGCCCCTTTCCGCAAGAAAAAGCCGCTGCAACAGCGCAGGCCGGCTTTTTGGGAAAAAGAACAAAACCCGCAAGCACAACAGAATAAATCCGAGCAGCAACCTCCGGCTCCCCAAAAGGAGGAGAAGCCGCTGCCTGACCCGCTGAAGATGCGTGAGCAGGACAGCCGCTTTACCCGCGAGATGCCCGGGGATGTGCTGGACGAACAATGGAAATTGGAAAAGGCCCGCATTCTGGAAGAAATTTACCGGAATACCAGAACAAATGAGGGCACAGAAATAAGAAGAGAGCAAGAGACCGCCCAAAGCGGTCCATCAACGATAGAAGCGGTCAGCCGGGCAGCGCCTGAACTGACCGAACAGCAGAAAAAGGTGTACGACGCGCTGACCGGGCGCCCGCAAAATCTCAATGAGATTGCACAGCACTGCGGAATGAGCGTGGCGGAAGTGACCGCCCTTTTGTTTGAAATCGGCGTCCCCGACCCGGTGCGGATGTACCCCGGCATGCTGTTCAGCATTTGAGAAAAATAAAAACGACTTCCCAATCTGACTTTGTAAAACAGGGAAGAGAAGTGGAGGTTTCCATGGCAAACGAAATACCAGAGGCTTTGGAAAAGGACAAAAAAACTGTGACAAAAGCCTCTGCGAAAAAGACAACAACCAAAAAGACGGCGGCCAAAAAGACCGCTGCCAAGACAACCGCAAAAAAAGCAACGGCGAAAAAGGCGGCCAAGCCTTCCTCCAAGCTGGTGATTGTGGAGTCCCCGGCCAAGGCCAAGACCATCCAGAAATACCTCGGCAAGGGCTATGAGGTGATGGCCTCGATGGGCCACGTCCGCGACCTGCCCAAAAGCCGCCTGGGTGTGGATATCGAACATGACTTCCAGCCGGAATATATCGACATCCGCGGCAAGGGAGAGTTGCGCAATCAGCTGAAAAAAGCGGCCAAACATTCCAGCTTTGTCTACCTCGCGACCGACCCGGACCGCGAGGGCGAGGCCATTTCCTGGCACCTTTCCAACATGCTGGGGCTGGACAACGAGGAAAAGAACCGCGTGACCTTCAACGAGATCACCAAGACCGGCATCAAAAACGGCATGGCTGCGCCGCGCAACATCGACATCAATCTGGTCAACGCCCAGCAGACCCGCCGCATTCTCGACCGGCTGGTCGGATATAAGCTCAGCCCGTTTTTGTGGAAAACGGTCAAACCTGGCCTCTCCGCGGGCAGGGTGCAGTCGGTGGTCGTCAAGCTGATTGTCGACCGTGAAAAGGAGATCCGCGATTTTAAACAGGAGGAGTACTGGACCATCGACGCCAAGCTCTCCACCTCCCGCTCCAAAAAGCAGTTTCCTGCCCGCCTTGCTTCCTTCAAGGGAGAAAAGGTGGAGATCAAAAATGAAGCGCAGGCAAAACAAATTCTCTCCGAGCTGGAGGGCGGCGATTTTGTCATCACCGACATCAAAAAGGGCGTCAAGAAAAAGACCCCGGCTCCGCCCTTCATCACCTCGACCCTGCAGCAGGAGGCTTCCCGCCGCTTAGGATTCCAGGCAAAGCGTACCATGAAGGCCGCGCAGGAGCTGTACGAAGGTATCGACCTGCCAAAGCTGGGCGCGGTGGGTCTGATTACCTACATGCGTACCGACTCGCTGCGCATCTCCGACGAGGCTGTGCAGGGAGCACGGGAGTATATCACCGGCAAGTACGGCGAACAGTATCTGCCGGAAAAGCCCCGCGTCTATAAAAAGAAAAGCAACACCCAGGACGCCCACGAGGCAATCCGCCCGACCATGCCGTCGATGACCCCGGAGCAGGTCAAGGCGTCGCTGACCCTCGACCAGTATAAGCTCTATAAGCTCATCTGGGAGCGATTTACCGCCAGCCAGATGGCCGACGCGCTGCTCGACACCGTCTCCGCCTCGATCGACTGCGGCGACTACACCTTTAAGGCATCCGGCTACTCGGTCCGCTTCGACGGCTTCACCGCGCTGTACGAGGAGTCCAAGGACGTGCCGGAGGAGAAAAGCCCGGCGCTGCCGGAGCTGCTGCAGGGCGAGAAGCTCAAGGTCAACCAGCTCGACCCCAACCAGCACTTCACCCAGCCGCCGGCAAGATACACCGAGGCGACCATCATCAAGGCGCTGGAGGAAAACGGCATCGGCCGCCCCAGCACCTATGCGCCGACCTTAACCACCGTCATCCAGCGCGGTTATGTCGAGCGCGACGGCAAGAGCCTGGTTCCCACCCAGCTGGGCGAGGTGACCAACGACCTGATGGAGAATGAGTTCAGCAGCATCGTCAACGTCGACTTCACCGCCCAGATGGAAACCGATCTGGACCGGGTAGAGGAAGGCACAACCGACTGGGTGCAGACCCTGCGGGAATTTTACGGAGAGTTTGAAAAGAACCTGGAGGACGCGGAAAAGAAGATGGGCTCCACCCGTCTGGAGGTTCCCGACCAGGTCACCGACATCATCTGCGAAAACTGCGGCCGGCACATGGTCATCAAGGTTGGCCGCTACGGCAAGTTCTTGGCCTGCCCGGGTTATCCCGAGTGCAAAAATACTAAGAAGATTGTGCAGGAAACGCCGGGCGTCTGCCCGGTGTGCGGCGGCAAAATCCACGCCAAAAAGTCCAAAAAGGGCAAGACCTATTTTGGTTGCGAGCACAATCCCCAGTGCCCGTTTATGACCTGGGACAAACCGACCGAAGAAAAATGCCCGAAATGCGGCTCCACCCTGTTCCAGAAAGCGGGCAGGGGCGGCAAGCTGCATTGTCTGAAAGAGGGCTGCGGATATGAAAAGGAGTAAATGCCTTTGATGAAACAGACAGACACTATGCCGCCGGTCAGCGTGGTCGGCGCGGGACTGGCCGGCTGTGAGGCGGCCTGGACACTGGCCAATGCGGGCGTGCCGGTTTCTCTCTACGAGATGAAGCCGCAGCAGTACACCCCCGCCCACCACTATCAGGGCTTTGCGGAGCTGATCTGCTCCAATTCGCTCAAGGCGGCCCGCATCGGCTCGGCGGCCGGGATGCTTAAAGAGGAGATGCGCATCCTCGGCTCGCTGACCATGGAGGCGGCGGCTCACACCGACGTCTCCGCCGGTGGTGCGCTGGCGGTGGACCGGGAGCGCTTTTCCGACTACATCACCGAAAAAATTTTGGCCCACCCGCTGATTCAGGTGATTCACCAGCGGGTGGATGAGATTCCGCAGGGCAAAACGATCATCGCCTCCGGCCCGCTGACCGAGAGTCACCTGGCCGAGAGCATCCAGCGGCTTTGTGGCGCGCAGTACCTCTCCTTCTTTGACGCCGCCGCGCCGATCGTCACCTTTGAGTCGCTGGATCAGGAGAAGGTGTTTTTCGCCGCCCGCTACGGCAGGGGCGAGGCCGACTACATCAACTGCCCAATGGATAAGGAGCAGTATGAGCGGTTCTATCAGGCGCTGGTCACAGCGGAATCGGTGGAGCTGCACGAGTTTGAGAAGAAGGATTTTCAGGTCTACGAGGGCTGCATGCCGGTCGAGGTGATGGCAAAGCGCGGGGCAGATACCCTGCGCTACGGTCCCTTAAAGCCGGTAGGGCTCACCGACCCGTGCACCGGCCATCGCCCCTGGGCGGTGGTGCAGCTGCGCAGCGAAAACCGCGAGGGTACCCTGTACAACCTGGTGGGCTTCCAGACTAACTTAAAATTCCCGGAACAAAAGCGGGTGTTCTCGCTGATCCCGGGGCTGGAGCACGCGGAGTTTGTGCGCTACGGCGTGATGCACCGCAACACCTTTTTGAATTCTCCCAAACTGCTGACTCCGGCCTTTCACCTGCGGGCAAACCCAGACATCTACTTTGCCGGACAGATGACCGGCGTGGAGGGGTATGTGGAGTCGGCGGCCTCCGGTATTCTGGCGGCAAAAAATCTGGTGCGCGCCCTGCAGGGCAAAGTGCCGCTGCTGTTGCCCGCCGACTGCATGCTGGGGGCGCTGAGCCGCTACATCAGCGACGAGAGTATCGTCGACTTTCAGCCGATGGGCGCCAACATGGGAATTTTGCCGCCATGGCCCGAGCGTGTTCGGGACAAAACGGTTCGCTATGAAAAAATCGCCCAACGGGGTCTGGGTTCCCTGCGGGCATACCTGCAAACGGTGGATGAAACCGCAACGAACTGACAACAGAGAGAGGGGTTTTGACGATGAAAATCATAGTAGACGCCTTTGGCGGGGACAACGCGCCGCTGGCAATGATCGAAGGCTCGCTGCAGGCGCACCGGGAGTACGGCGTGCAGATCCTGCTGGTGGGGGAGCGCGACAAGATTGAGCAGTGCGCCAAAGAGCACAATCTGCCGCTGGACGGCATCGAGATTTTGGAGGCGCAGGGGATGATTCCGGTGGAGGCTGACCCGACTACCCTGCTCAAGGAGTACGCGGACAGCTCGATGGCGGTCGGCATGCAGGCGCTCAAGGACGGCAAGGGTGACGCCTTTGTCTCGGCGGGCAGCACCGGCGCGCTGGTTGTCGGCGCCTCGCTGATCGTCAAACGCCTCAAGGGTGTGCGCCGCACCGCCATCCCGACCATCATTCCCAGCGAAAAGGGATGCTTCATGCTGATCGATTCGGGCGCCAACGCCGAGTGCAACAGCGACATGCTGCTGCAGTTTGGCCTGATGGGCAGCGTTTATATGCAGAAGATTATGGGCATGTCCTCACCGCGGGTCGGCTTAATCAACATCGGCACCGAGGAGCGCAAGGGCCTGGAGGTCCACCGCGAGACCTACCACAAGCTGCAGAACGCGCCGGTCAACTTTATCGGCAATGTCGAGGCCAGAGGGCTGCCGCTGGGCGAGTGCGACGTGGCGGTCTGCGACGGCTTCACCGGCAACGTTGTCCTCAAGCTGATCGAGGGCATGGCTAAATTCTTCTCCCACATGCTCAAAGACATGCTGCTGCGCTCGACTAAAACCAAGATCGCGGCGCTGCTGCTCAAGGATGGGGTGCAGGAGTTTAAGTCCAAGATCGACGCCAGCGCCTACGGCGGCGCGCCGCTGCTGGGCATCTCCAAGATGGTGATCAAGGCGCACGGCAACTCGGATGCGCGGGCAATTCAAAACGCCATCCGTCAGGCCAAGGAGTGCATCGAAAACGGCGTTATCGAGGCCATCGCTGACAACCTCTCCCAGCTCAAAGAGCAGGCAAAGGAGCAGGAAGAAGCGCATCACAACCGTTAATCAAGGAAACCTCCAGGGGGATTTGGGCCGGGCAATTGCCGGGAAACCAAACCCCCTTGAGGTGTTTATGAAAAGGTGGGCGTTTTTGAAAAATGACCGCAAAGGCTCTTGCAGTGATTTTTGAGATATGCCCGCAGGATTTGGAAGATATGAGAAAGGGAAAGGAGAACATATGAAATCGATTCAGCAGCTTCAGGAGACGATCCACTACCAGTTTCGCAATCCGGCATTTCTGGAGGTGGCGCTGACCCACTCCTCCTATGCCAACGAGGTCAAACATCAGATCAAATACAACGAGCGGCAGGAATTTTTGGGCGACGCGGTGCTCTCCATCATCGTCTCGGACTATCTGTTCAACAACTACACCGTGCCGGAAGGGGAGCTGACCAAGCTGCGGGCGGCCATTGTCTGTGAAAAGTCGCTGGACGTCATGGCTAACAAGATCGGCCTGGGGCAATACCTGCGCCTGGGCCACGGGGAGGAATTGACCGGCGGCAGAACCCGCCCCTCCATCATCGCCGATGCCTTTGAGGCGCTGATCGCCGCCATCTATCTGGACAGCGGCATCGAGAGCGCGCGCAAATTCGTGCTGCCCTTCGTCACTGAGATGCTCGAGCACGAGGACAGCCTCTCCTTTAAGGATTATAAGACCATCCTCCAGGAGATCATCCAGCAGAACCCGGAGGAAAAGCTGGTCTATAAGCTGGTGGGCGAAAAGGGCCCCGACCACGACAAGCGATTTTTGGTGGATGTCATGCTCAACTCCAATGTCATCGGCAGAGGGGAAGGCAGAAGCAAAAAGAACGCTGAGCAGATGGCCGCCAAGGAAGCGCTCGAGCTGATGGGAAAATAATGGGGCACGCCAACATCTCGGTCTTTGTCCCGCACATCGGCTGCCCGCATCAGTGCAGTTTCTGCAACCAGTGCAGTATCTCCGGCCAGCAGACGGCCCCCACCCCGCAGACGGTGCGGGCAACCTGTGAGGAGGCGATACGCCTGCGCGCAGGCAAGCTGCGGGACACCGAGCTCGCCTTCTTCGGCGGCAGCTTCACCGCCATCGAGCGGGGGTATATGATTTCGCTGCTCGAAGCCGCGCAGCCCTTTTTGGGAGAAGGCGGCTTTGCAGGCATCCGTATCTCCACCCGGCCGGATGCGGTGGACGGGGAAATCCTGCGCCTTTTGCAGCAGTACGGCGTTACCGCCATCGAGCTCGGCGTGCAGAGCATGAACGACCGGGTGCTGCGGGCAAACAGCCGCGGCCACACCGCGCAGGACGTTGTCCAGGCGGTGGATAGAATCCGACAGGCAGGCTTTGAGCTGGGGCTGCAGATGATGACCGGCCTTTATCAGAGCACCGTCGAGGACGACTGGAACACCGCGCAGCAGATTGCAGCCCTCTCTCCTAAAACGGTGCGCATCTATCCGACCGTCACCATCCGGGGCACCGAGTTGGAAAATCTCTACCGCCGGGGTCTTTACCGCCCGATGGAGCTGGAGCAGGCGGTGGAGGAATGCAGCGGCCTGCTTCGTTTCTTTACTGAGCAGGGAATTCAGGTGATCCGGCTGGGGTTGCACGCGCAGGAGTCGCTGATGCAGGACTATGTCGCGGGGCCTTACCACCCGGCCTTTCGGGAACTGTGCGAGGGACGGCTCTATCTGAAGCAGGCTCTTTGCCAGGCTGAGCGGTTTGCGCAGGGGACGCCGCTCTGGCTGTGGGTGGCGCCCAACGCCGTCTCCAAGATGGCGGGCCAGCGCCGCTGCAATCTGGAAGTCTTGCGCCGTCGAAACCCGGTCAAAATTCGCACCAAGGCGGATGTAAAGCCGCTGCAGGTTGTGGTGACGGCGGCAGATATAAGAAGGATAGGAGGAAGCAGCATGAAGGTGGAGCGCTTTTTCAGAGATGTCGTCGAGCAGAACGAGCAGGCGCTGTACGCATATTTTACCCCCGACGCCCAAATTCTGTGGCACTGTACAAACGAGTGCTTTACCGCACAGGAATTTATTCGCGCCAACTGCGAATATCCCGGCAGCTGGGAAGGGGAAATCGAGCGCCTGGAACAGCTGGACGGCCGCTACGTTCTGGTGGGACGCGTCTTTGCAAGGGACCGGAGCTGTTCCCACCACGTTGTCTCCTTTATTCAGATGCGGGAGGAAAAAATCTGCCGCATCGATGAGTATTGGAGCGAGGACGGCCCGGCGCCGCAGTGGCGGCAACAAAAACAGATCGGCCGTCCGATTGCAGAATAGAATATTACTGATTTTCAATAGATTGTTTGAGAGAAAGGAGGAGAGGTGGAAACTTGCAGCTGAAATCGTTACAGATTCAGGGGTTTAAGTCCTTCCCGGACAAGACCGAGCTGATCTTTGGCCGCGGCCTCACCGCCGTTGTGGGGCCGAACGGCAGCGGAAAGAGCAACATCTCCGACGCGGTGCGCTGGGTGCTGGGCGAGCAGTCCACCCGCAACCTGCGCGGGGAGAAGATGGAGGACGTCATCTTCCTGGGCACTCACAACCGCAAGCCGACCGGCTTTGCCAGCGTCTCGCTGACCATCGACAACACCGACCGGCAGCTTGCCGTCGATGCGGACGACGTCACCATCACCCGCCGGCTCTACCGTTCGGGGGAAAGCGAGTACCGCATCAACAAGACGGCGGTGCGTTTAAAGGACATCACCGAGCTGTTGATGGATACCGGCCTTGGCCGCGACGGCTATTCGATTATCGGGCAGGGCAGGATCGAGGAGATTGTCTCCTCTAAGCCCGGCCAGCGGCGGGAAATCTTTGAGGAAGCCGCCGGCATCAGCAAGTACCGCTACCGCAAGGCGGAGGCGGAAAAGAAGCTGGAAAACGCCTATGAAAACCTGCTTCGCCTCAAGGACATCATGGGCGAGCTGGAGGGCCGCCTGGAGCCGCTGCGGGAGCAGTCGGAAAAGGCGGGGCGCTTTCTGGAACTCTCCAAAGAAAAAAAGACGCTGGAAATTTCTCTCTGGGCGCGCTCGATGGAGCAGTCCCGCGCCCAGCTGGAAAAGCAGGAAAGCGAGTATCTGCTGGCCAAAAACAACTGCGCCGACATCGAGGCGGTGCTGGAGGAGCACCAGCTGCGCATCCAGGATGGATACGAGAAGGTGCAGGAGCTGGCGGTGCAGATCGACCGTTGCCAGCAGCAGGTCTCCCAGATGAAAAACGAGCAGGCCGACTGCGACGCGCAGATTGCGGTGGCGCAGAACGACCTGCACCACAACGCAAACGCCATCGAGGAAACGCACGGCCAGATTTTGACCTATACCGAAAACAAGGACGACTTTAAGGGCAGGCTCAAAGAGAACCAGCAGGAGCTGCGCATCAAGCAGGAAGAGCTGCAAAAGGCGCAGGCCGATGAGAGCCAGGCCCGGCAGGAAATCGTTTTGATAGAGGAGGAGCTGGCGGCGCTCAACACCGAGATCGCCCAGATGAAGGGGCAGCGCGCGGCCTACGAGCAGGACATCACCCGCCAAAAGCTCAACCGCGTTTCCTCCGCGGCTCTGTTGGAGGAAACCTCCCGCCGTATGCAGACCTTGCAGGACTCCCAGAGCGAACGGGACGACGGCATCTCCGTCCTGCAAAAGGAGCTGGAGGAATGTTCCCAATTGCTGTCGGACATCGAAAAGCGCCAGGAGGAGCTGGGCAACGCCGCTTCCGGCTACCAGTTAAAGCTGCAGCGCCAGCAGCGCCAGCAGCAGCAGCTCGAGGAGGAGTGCCGCAGTCTGCGCGGGCAGTCCGACCAGTTGGAGCATCGCGCCCGCATCCTTACCGAGATGGAAAAGAGCCTGGACGGCTACTACAACAGCGTCAAGAGTGTGCTGTCTGCTGGGGCGCAAGGCAGGCTCAAGGGCATTGTCGGGACGGTGTCCCAGCTGATTTCGGTGTCGCCGCAGTATGCGGTTGCCATCGAGACGGCGCTGGGCAACGCGATGCAGCAGGTTGTCACCGAAAATGAGACAGCGGCTAAGAACGCAATCAACCACTTAAAATATGCCAAGGCCGGCCGCGCCACCTTTCTGCCGCTGGACGTCATCCAGCCGCAGCGCCTTTCCGCCGACGGCATCGAGCGGATGGAGGGCTTTGTGGCGCGGGCCGACGAGCTGGTCAGCTGCGATGAGCGCTATCGCGGCATTGTCGCAAACCTGCTGGGCAGGATTGCGGTCGCACAGGACATCGATGCGGCGGTCGAGATTGCAAGGAAGTTCCGCTACCGCTTTCGCATCGTGACGCTGGACGGGCAGCTGGTCAACGCCGGCGGCTCGATGACCGGTGGTTCGGCCTCCAAGACGACCGGCCTGCTCTCCCGCAAGGAGGAAATCCACACGCTGGGGCAGCAGATTAAAGGGCTGCAGCAGAAGATCGAGGCGCACCAGCCCCAGCTGACCCAGCTGCAGCAGACCACCGCGCAGCTGCAGGTCCAGCTGACAGCGGTGCAGGTGCAGATCAAATCCTGCCAGGAGGACAAGATCACCTACACGGCGGAGCACAAGCGCCTGCAGCGCAGCTTTGACGAAGCCTGCAAGACCCGCGATGAGATGAACCGCGAATACCAGCAGGTTAAGCAGAAGCTCGAACAGCTGCGTTCCAGCAGCTCGGACGCGGACGCCCTCATCGAGCAGGTGACCGAATCGCTCGAGCAGCTGCGTACCCAGCTGGATGAGTCCAAAGAAAAGCAGGAGCATCTGGAACAGGCCAAGGCAGCGCTGGGCGAACAGCACAACGCTCTGCGCTTTGAGATCTTGGGGCTGCAGAAGGATATCGAGTCGCTGACCGGCACGCAGAATCAGCTGGACGGCATGATTCGCCAGCAGGACAGCCAGGTGCAGACGCTGGTGGACAAGGTCAACGCCCTGCAGAACGCAGGCCGGCAGCTGGAGAAAAAGATCGAGCAGCTGCAGGAGAAAAAACAGGCTCTCTCGCAGGGAATCGAGCAGCAGAACACACTGATAAAACAGACTATGCAGCAGCGCAGCCAGGCGGAGCAGCATCTTTCCCAGCTGCGCACCGAGGAAAAGGAGCAGATTGCCCGCCGTGAGCGCGCGGCAGCGCAGCTTTCCCGCTGCGAGGAGCGCAAGGTCAGCTTGCAGACCGAGTATGACAAGCTGATAGCGCGGCTGTGGGACGAGTACAGCATGACCCGCACCGATGCGCTGGAGGCGGCGATTGAGATTGAAGACGAGCCGCGCGCTCAGGCAAGACTGTCCGAGCTGCGCACCAAAATCCGCTCACTCGGCTCGGTCAACGTGGCGGCAATCGAGGAGTACCGCGAAGTTTCCGAGCGCTACCGCTTCTTAAAGGAGCAGTCGGACGACGTGGAAAATTCCCGCACCGAGCTGCTCAGCATGATTCGGGAGCTGACCGCCCAGATGCGGCAGCTGTTTTCGGAGAGCTTTGAGAAGATCAATCAGCATTTCCAGCAGATCTTCACCGAGCTGTTCATGGGCGGACAGGCGCGATTGGAGCTGACCGACCCGGAAAACATTTTGGAGTCGGGCATCGAAATTCATGTGCAGCCGCCGGGCAAGATCATCAAAAATCTGTCGGCGCTTTCGGGAGGAGAGAAGGCTTTTGTGGCGATTGCCATCTATTTTGCAATTCTGAAGGTCAAGCCCTCGCCCTTCTGCATCCTCGACGAGATCGAGGCTGCGCTGGATGAGGTCAATGTCAGCCGCTATGCGCATTACTTAAAGACCTTTTCGGATAAGACACAGTTTATCGCCATCACCCATCGCCGCGGCACCATGGAGGAGGCAGACATCCTGTACGGGGTCACCATGCAGGAAAAGGGCGTCTCCCGCCTGTTGGAGCTGGATGTCACCCAGCTGGAAAGCCGGCTCGGGATGAAGGCGTAAGATAGAGGAGGTTAGGATATGGGATTTTTTAATAAAATTGCGGAAGGCTTAAAAAAGACAAGGGACTCGATGATGGGGAAGGTTGACGCACTGCTCAATTCCTTCACCAAAATTGACGAGGACTTTTTCGACGAGCTGGAAGAAAGCCTGATTATGGCCGACGTCGGGGCAGTGACCTCGGCGCGCATCTGTGAAAACCTGCGCAAAAAGGTAAAGGAAGAAGGCCTGAGCGACCCGGCTGCCGTCAAGGGGGCGCTCAAGGAGATCATTGCCCAGATGCTTGCGGGCGACGAGGCACTCAACCTCTCCACCAAGCCAAGCATTATCCTGGTCATCGGCGTCAACGGCGTCGGCAAGACGACCACCATCGGCAAACTTGCCCACAACCTGCACGAGGACGGCAAGAAGGTGCTGCTGGCGGCGGCGGATACCTTCCGCGCGGCGGCCATCGACCAGCTACAGATCTGGGCGGACCGCGCCGGGGTGGATCTGGTCAAGCACGGCGAGGGCTCCGATCCGGCAGCGGTGGTGTTTGATGCGATCAACGCCGGCAAGGCCAGGGGCTGCGATGTGGTCATCTGCGACACGGCAGGCCGCCTGCACAACAAGAAAAATCTGATGGACGAGCTTTCCAAGATCGCCAGGGTCATCGACCGAGAAGCGCCTGGCAGCGCCAAGGAGGTGTTGCTGGTGCTGGATGCGACCACCGGCCAGAACGCGCTCAACCAGGCAAAGCTGTTCCAGGAGGCAGCTGGCCTGACCGGCATCATCCTGACAAAGCTCGACGGCACCGCCCGCGGCGGCGTGGTCATCGGTATCAAGGAGGAGCTGAACATCCCGATCAAATATATCGGTGTCGGCGAGCAGATCGACGACCTGCGCCCGTTTGACTCCAAAGAATTTGTCGAGGCGCTGTTTGAGGACAGCCCGATGACGAAGGAGGAATAGGCGCGATGAAACTGGTTTTGGCAACCAACAATCCGGGCAAGGTAAAGGAATTTGCGCGCATCCTCGAGCCGCTGGGCATCGAGGTCATCACCCAAAAACAGGCGGGTGCCGACCTGCATGTGGAGGAGAATGGCGAAACCTTTGCGGAAAATGCGCGCCTGAAAGCGATGGCAGTCTACCGGGCAACCGGCCTGCCGACGGTGGCGGACGATTCGGGGCTGTGCGTCGATGCGCTCGACGGCAAGCCGGGTGTTTATTCCGCCCGCTGGTACGGGGAGGACACCCCCTATCCCGAAAAGAACGCAAGACTGATTGCGGAGCTGGAAGATGTCCCGCAGGAAAAGCGCACCGCCCGCTTTGTGGCGCACATCACCTGCGTGCTTTCCGAGACGGAGGTTTTGGACTGCGAGGGCATCTGCGAGGGCTGGATTGGCTATGCCCCGGCAGGAGAAGGCGGCTTTGGATACGACCCGATTTTCTATGTGGGTCAAAAGAGCTTTGGCCAGATGAGCGCCCAGGAGAAGGACGGCATCAGCCACCGCGGCAAGGCGCTGGAAAAGTTATATCAGGAGCTTAAACAAATCAAGGACAATCAGAGATGAAAGGAAACAAAATATGCTGACAAGTAAGCAAAGAGCAAAGCTGAGAACATTGGCGAATCCGCTGGAAACCATCCTGCAGGTGGGCAAAGGCGGCATCGGAGAGCAGCTGGTCAAACAGGTGGACGACGCGCTGCGCGCCCGCGAGCTGATTAAAATGCGGGTGCTGGAGACCGCTCCGGGCTTCCCGAGAGAGATTGCCCACGCACTGGCCGAGCAGACAAACGCAGAGGTGGTGCAGGTGATCGGAACCCGCTTTGTGCTCTACCGCAAAAATCCGAAGGAGCCAAAGATTATTCTGTAAGGCAGCATCTTGGTGGAAAGGTGTGTGAGCAAACCGGTCATGGAAAAGATAGGTATTTTTGGCGGGACCTTTAACCCGGTGCACAACGGCCATGTTCTGCTGGCTCGACACTATGTGCAGGCGCTGGGGCTGCAAAAGCTGCTGGTGATTCCGGCCAAGACCCCGCCGCATAAGCTTGCGCCGGAGCTTGCCGCAGAACAGCTCCGGCTGCAGATGTGTGCGCTTGCCTTTGCGGATCTGCCGCAGGCGCAGGTCAGCGATCTGGAAATTTGCCGGCCGGGCAAAAGCTACACCATCGATACCGTCTATAAGCTGCGGCAGCTTTATCCGCAGGCACAGCTGTATCTGCTGGTGGGCAGCGACATGTTCCTGAGCTTTACAAAGTGGAAGGACTGGCAGGGAATCCTGCAGGAGGTCACCCTGTGCACCGCGGCCCGCAACGCCGGGGAGCTCAGCCGCCTGCGGGGGTACGCGGACTTTTTGGAGCAGTACGGCCGCACGCTGGTCTACGACTTTCCAGTGGCGGAAATTTCTTCCACTCAAATCCGCAGCCTGATAAAAGAGGGGGAGGATTGTTCGCAGCTGCTGCCGCCGGCGGTATATCGGATGATTTTGCAGAAAAACTTATACAGAGGACAGGATCACAATGAAGACAGAGCATGAAAAGTATGTGGAGATCATCCGCCCGCTGCTCAAGCCAAAGCGGTTTGAACATTCCTTAAATGTCGCGCAGCAGGCGGTTTTGCTGGCAAAGCGGCACGGGGAAGATGAGGACAAGGCGTATGTGGCGGGCATCCTGCACGACATCTGCAAGAATATGAGTCAGCAGGAGCAGTTGCAATGGATGCAAAAGTCTGCTATAATTTGGGACGATAACCTGCTTAAGCAGCCGCCGGTCTGGCATGGATTTGCCGGGGCGGAATATATCAGGCAGGTTCTGGGGATAGAAGATGAGGAGATTATCAATGCCGTGCGCTATCACACAATCGCGCGGGCAGGGATGAGCCGGTTGGAGCAGATTATCTATCTGGCGGATCTGACCAGCAAGGAACGGGATTACCCGGACGTTGATCGGATGCGGCAGATTGCTGAGCGCTCCCTGCAGGAAGGAATGCGGGAAGCGTTGGCTTTTGCGGTGGAAAATCAGGCAGCGCGCAGGCTTCCGTTATGCAAGGATACCTGCATGGCCTATAACGAGTATCTGGAGGAGACTTCCACAGGCTCGCATCACAAAGAAAGCTAAAAATGTTTGGGGGCAGAAACTTTGAGTTTGCAGAAAAAAATCGCCGCTGCGGTTGTGGCTGCTATCTGTCTGATAGCATGTATCGCCGTTTCTTATATGGCAGGCTATGCCAGAGGAGCAGCCAGAAGAACAACGCTGAGCAGCACGGAGGGGACAAGCGGAGAAGTCGATGCGGAAAATGTGTCGGAAGACGACATCAAACCGCTCGAGGAGGACACCATTTCGGTTTTGTGCTGTGGTGTGGACAACACCCAGGAGCTGACAGACGTCATTATGTATGCGCTGTTTAATACCAAGACCGGCGAGGTCAACGTCCTGCGCATTCCAAGAGATACCTTTGTGGGTTCCGAATTTCCGACCGGCAAGATCAACGCCATCTACGGCCATCCCGAGGACGGCCTGACCGGCATTGAAACGCTGGAAAAATACCTGGAAGAAAACTGGAAACTGAACATCGATTACTATGCGACCATCGATCTTGCCAGTGTGCGCGACATCGTCGACGATATGGGCGGTGTCACCATGAACATTGAGCAGCAGATCAACTACCTGCCGGGCAAGGTGCTGTATCCGGGCGAGCAGACGCTGACCGGAGAGCAGGCCGAGTGGATTATCCGTTACCGCGCCGGTTACGCGGACGGCGACCTGGGACGCATCGACGCGCAGACCCAGTTCATCTTCGCCTGCATCGACCGGGTGCATGAGCTGGGAAGGCTCAAGTGCATCCCGATTCTGATGGAGCACTACAACGATGTGGACACCAACATGCCGCTGGACAAAATGCTTTCGGTTGCGAGCGCCCTGTTTGAGTTGAGCACCGACGACATCCAGATGCACGTTGTGCCGGGAAGCGGAACCATGTATTACTCCTATGCGGTTTATGGGGTGGACGAGGAGGCGCTGCTGGAAATCCTCAACGAAAACTTTGCAACCCAGGGCAGCCAGTACACGGCGGAGGATCTGAACATTGCCGGCACAGGCGGTTCCTCCTATGGCAGCAACTACGGCAACAGCAGCAGCAACTATGGAAACAGCAGCGATAATTACGGAGAAAGCTACGGCAATAACTACGGCAACGGGGAAGAAACCCAGCAGCCGCAGGAGGAGCAGGACAGCCAGTGGGCTCCGCAATATCAGTACGACGAAAACGGAAACCCGCTGTACCGCCTGGACGAGAACGGTGATCCGATCTACGACTATGATGAAAACGGCAATATCGTTTATATCTATCAGCAGGCTGAACAGCAGGAGCAGGAACAGACGCAGGAGAACGAGCAGAGCTCGACCGTCCAGGAAGATGAGAACGGCAACCGCGTTATCCTTTCCAAATCCAACCGCGAAAAGGCGGAACAGGAAAGCCAGGAGCAGCAGGACGAGGAGAGCAGCCCCCGACTTGGAGAATAATTCCTGACCTTGCCCAACAGGGCATCAGACCAAAATAAAGGAGAGAAGAGAATGACATCCTTAGAGCAGGCAAAAGAGATCGTAAAGGTAATGGACAAGATGAAGGCAAAGGATATCCGCCTGATCAATATCCACGAGATCTCCAGTCTGGGCGATTACTTTGCAATCGCCTCCGCGAGCAATACAACCCAGGTCAAGGCGATTGCCGATGAGATCGAGGACCAGATGACCAAGCAGGGCATCGAGCCGAACCGGGTCGAGGGACGCCAGAGCGCGCAGTGGATCCTGCTGGACTACTACGACGTGATGGTCCACATCTTTTTGGAGGAAGCCAGAAACTTTTACAACCTGGAAAGACTGTGGAGCGACGCTCCGCAGGTGGACATCAGCGACCTGCTGACCAGGGATTAGTTGATTGTTGCATCCGCATTTGCGCGCGGCCTTTTTGTAAAAACAGGTGACGCCAAAGTGTGTTAAAACTCCCGCAAAGATGGGAGAGGAATGGAGGAAGAGATCTTGAAGTACGATTTTAGCCAGATCGAGGCCAAATGGCAGAAGAAGTGGGATGAAAACCACACCTTTGCCGCGACCAACGACTACACCAAGCCCAAATATTACGCGCTGGTAGAGTTCCCCTATCCGTCCGGACAGGGCCTGCACGTCGGTCATCCGCGCTCCTACACCGCGCTGGATATCGTCGCCAGAAAGCGCCGCCTGCAGGGCTACAACGTCCTGTACCCGATGGGCTGGGACGCTTTCGGCCTGCCGACCGAAAACTTTGCCATCAAAAACCACATCCATCCGGAGATTGTCACTAAAAATAACGTGGCAAGATTTAAGCAGCAGCTCAAGAGCCTGGGCCTTTCCTTTGATTGGGACAGGGAAATCAACACCACCGACCCGAGTTACTACAAGTGGACCCAGTGGATCTTCCTGCAGCTGTATAAGCACGGCCTGGCCTACAAGAAGGAGATGTCGGTCAACTGGTGCACCTCCTGTAAGGTTGTACTGGCAAATGAAGAGGTGGTCAACGGCGTCTGCGAGCGCTGCGGCGGACAGGTCGTCCACAAGGTAAAGAGCCAGTGGATGCTCAAGATCACCGCCTATGCCCAGAGATTGCTCGACGACCTGGACAAGGTGGACTACATCGAGCGCGTCAAGACTTCCCAGCGCAACTGGATTGGCCGCTCCACCGGTGCAGAGGTGGAATTTGACACCACCGCTGGCGACAAGCTGCTGATCTACACCACCCGTCCGGACACCCTGTACGGCGCAACCTACATGGTCATCTCCCCGGAGCATCCTTACCTGGAAAAATGGGCGGACCGCATCCAGAATATGGACGCCATCAAAGCCTACCAGGAAGAATCTTCGAAGAAGTCCGACTTTGAGCGTACCGAAATGGCCAAAGAAAAGACCGGTGTGCGCATTGAGGGCGTTGAGGGCATCAATCCGGTCAACAACGAGAAGATTCCGATCTTTGTCTCCGACTATGTCCTGATGTCCTACGGAACCGGCGCCATCATGGCGGTACCGGCGCACGATACCCGCGACTGGGAATTTGCAAGGAAATTTAACCTGCCGATCATCGAGGTGGTCAAGGGCGGCGACGTCGAGAAGGAAGCGTTCACCGACTGCGCGACCGGCATCATGGTCAACTCCGGCATCCTCAACGGCCTGAGCGTCGAGGACGCAAAGAAAAAGATTGTCGAGTGGCTGGAGCAGAACGGCAAAGGCCATCCGAAGGTAAACTTTAAGCTGCGCGACTGGGTATTCTCCCGTCAGCGCTACTGGGGCGAGCCAATCCCGATGGTCTACTGCGAGAAGTGCGGCTGGGTTCCGCTGCCGGAAAGCGAGCTGCCGCTCAAGCTGCCGGAGTGCGAATCCTTTGAGCAGACCGACGACGGACAGTCCCCGCTTGCAAAGATGACCGACTGGGTCAACACCACCTGCCCGCACTGCGGCGGACCAGCAAAGAGAGAGACCGATACCATGCCGCAGTGGGCTGGTTCCTCCTGGTACTACCTGCGCTACTGCGACCCGCACAACGATGAGTGCCTGGCCTCCAAGGAGGCACTGGATTACTGGTGCCCGGTTGACTGGTACAACGGCGGCATGGAGCACACCACCCTGCACCTGCTCTACTCCCGCTTCTGGCACAAGTTCCTGTACGACATCGGCATTGTCAGCAACCCGGAACCGTATGCGAAGCGCACCAGCCACGGCATGATTCTGGGCGAGAACGGCGAGAAGATGAGCAAGTCCCGCGGCAACGTCGTCAATCCGGACGACATTGTCCGCGAGTACGGCGCCGACACCATGCGCCTGTACGAGATGTTCATCGGCGACTTTGAAAAGAGCGCGCCGTGGTCCACCTCCTCCATCAAGGGCTGCAAGCGCTTTTTGGACAGAGTCTGGGCGCTGCAGGATATCCTCAACGACAGCGAGGAGTACTCCAAGGAGCTGGAGAGCGCGTTCCATAAGGCGATCAAAAAGGTCGGCGAGGACATCGAGGAGATGAAGTTCAACACCGCCATCGCCACCCTGATGGCGCTGATCAATGATGTGGCGGACCACAAGAGCATCAGCCGCAAGGAGCTCGCGACCTTCCTGATTCTGCTCAACCCGTTTGCCCCACACATCACCGAGGAGATCTGGGAGGCGCAGAACTTTGGCGGCATGCTCAACCAGCAGAGCTGGCCGGAGTATGACGAGGCCAAATGTGTTGACGCCACCGTGGAGATCGCGGTGCAGATTTCCGGCAAGATCAAGGCCAGAATCAACGTCCCGACCGACGCTACCAAGGAGCAGCTGCTGGCTGCCGCCAAAGAAAACGGCGTGATCGCCTCCATTTTGGAGGGCAAGACCATTGTTAAGGAAATTGTGGTCCCGGGAAAACTGGTGAACATTGTCGCAAAGTAGGGAGATTTGCGCAGGAAATAAAAAAACTGCCTTTCTTTTTAACTTCACTTAAAAAAGGCTTGACATCTACTCCCAATATATAGTATAATCTTTTTTGTTACAGGTTTCTCCCATCCATAGCCGGGTGTGGCAGAATCCACAAGCGCTGTGGTAAGAGATAACTTGAATACTCCTGCCCAATGGCGTAAGGAGGGATAAGTATGGCAGAAATTCGCGTCAAAGATAACGAGTCTTTGGATAGTGCTCTGAGAAGATTTAAGAGACAGTGCGCACGCGCTGGCGTTCTCAACGAAGTTCGCAAGAGAGAGCATTACGAGAAGCCTTCCGTTAAGCGTAAAAAGAAATCCGAAGCTGCTCGCAAACGCAAATACAGATAAGCTGTATCGGCGGCATCGGGAGCAGAGGGCATAACAGGAAGTGTTTGCCGTTCTTATGGAAATGGTTGATGCGCCAAAAGCGCCAGCCAACTGATGAGATTAAAAGCGAGCCGTTTTCGGCTCGCTTTTTCTTATCCGGCATAAAAAAGGAGTGAACACATGAAAAACCTTTATCCGTCCGCGATGGCCGACCGGGTCTACCGGATTACGCCGCAGCTGCTCAAAAGCTGGGGGGTGCGGGGGCTCATTTTGGATATCGATAACACCCTCACTACCCATGACAACCCCATTCCCGATGAGGGAGTGGCCGATTGGCTTGCGCAAAACCGCAGGGAAGGCATCCAGATGATCGTCCTTTCCAACAATAAGCCGCACCGCGTTGAGCCGTTTGCAAAAATTCTGGGGCTGGACTACATCGCCGATGGGGCCAAGCCGCTGAAGAAGGGCTATCAGCGCTGTGCCAGGGCCCTTCAGATCCCCTGTGAGCAGCTTTGTATGGTGGGGGACCAGATCTTCACCGACATCTGGGGCGCGCGTCGCGCGGGCTGCAGGGCGGTTCTGGTGAGCCCTATCCAGCGGGAAGGGATGCTGTTTTTCCGCTTCAAACGCTTTTTGGAGCGGATTGTGCTGCGGCTGTGCCCCCGCAGCATCAAGCGGCAGATTCTGTATCTGGGGGAGGAGTAGAGAATGGGAGCAAAATTTGGCCCGGCAGGAAATTCTGAAAGTTTTCAGGCGATGGGCTATCGCAAGACCATCCAGGTTCCGGAGTACATCATCCGCATGGGCCTGGACGCCTATGAATATCAGTGCGGACGGGGCGTGCGCATCAGCGAAGAAGCCGCCCGCGCTTTTGGAGAAAAGGCCCGGGAGTATCAGGTGACCCTGTCGTTGCACTCCCCCTACTACATCTCCCTCTCCAGCATTGAGGAAGAGAAGCGGCTGGGAAGCATCGAGTACATCCTGCAAAGCGCCCGCGCTGCCGACGCGATGGGTGCGCAGCGGGTGGTGGTGCATTCCGGTTCCTGCGCCAAGCTCAGCCGACAGCAGGCGATGGAGCTTGCAAAGGACACCCTGACCCGCGCCTATCAGCGGCTGGACCAGGAGGGGCTGGGGCACATCCGCCTGTGCCCCGAGACGATGGGCAAGCTAAACCAGCTGGGAACGCTGGAGGAGGTGCTGGAGCTGTGCCTATTAGACGAGCGGCTGATTCCCTGCATCGATTTTGGCCACCTGAATGCCCGTACCTTCGGCGCCCTCAACAGCTTTGAGGGGATCCGGCAGGTGTTTGAGACGATGGAAAATGTTTTAGGATTGGACCGGATGCGGCAGTTCCATGCGCATTTTTCCAAGATCGAATACACCGAAAAGGGCGGGGAAAAGTGCCACCTCACCTTTGCCGACACCGTCTATGGCCCACAGTTTGAGCCGGTGGCCGAGATGATTGTCCGCAAAAATGCTTCGCCCACCATCATCTGCGAGTCGGCGGGCACGCAGGCGGAGGATGCGGCCACCATGAAAAAGATGTATGCCCAGGCGCTGTCGGCCTGTGAGCAGGCGGAATAGGAGGATGACAGAGATGAAAAAAGTGCTGGTTTTGCACGGACCCAACATCAACCTCACCGGGATTCGGGAGCCGGATACCTATGGCAGGGTGACTTTTGAGGATATCAACCGCGAGATCATGCAGTACGCCCAGAAGCTTGGACTGGAATGTGAAATTTTTCAGAGCAACCACGAGGGCGCACTGATCGATAAAATTCACGAGGCGCTCGACCTCTTTGACGGCATCGTCATCAACGCGGGCGCCTACACCCACTACAGCTACGCGATCCGCGACGCCATCTCCTCGGTGCACAAGCCCTGCGTCGAGGTGCACATGTCCAACATCCATGCCCGCGAGCCGTTCCGCCACGAATCGGTGATTGCGCCGGTGTGCGTCGGACAGATCTGCGGCTTTGGAAAGAACACCTATCTGCTTGGACTGCAGGCCATCAAGGAACTTTTGTAGCCCGTTTTCCAGCTTGGAGGATGGGGGCAGGCACAAAAGAGCCCCTTTTTTTACGGAAAACAGGGGAAAAATTTGTCCGACAGGGAGAAAAGACTTGAAAAACTTCCCGTTTTAAGATAAAATGATATTATCGAAGTATAGCGGGCAGCCCGCGAATGCTTCTGCTTGACAGGCCGTCTGGGGGTACACTGCGGCGGCCGGATGTCCGGCTGTGAGGAAAACATCTGGACAGCGAACATCCCTTCCGCTTTTGTAGGGGACTTAAAAAATTGATTTGCGCAGAGCGGATGCAGCAAAAATGGAGGATCTATACATGATTACAGCAGGCGATTTCAGAAATGGCGTAACATTTGATATGGATGGCAACGTTTACCAGATCATTGAGTTCCAGCACGTCAAACCAGGTAAAGGTGCGGCGTTTGTCAGAACCAAGATCAGAAATGTAATTTCCGGCGCGGTGGTTGAGAAAACCTTCAACCCAACCGACAAATTCCCGACTGCTTTCATTGAGAGAAAGGATATGGAATATCTTTACAACGACGGCGACCTGTACTACTTCATGGATCAGGAAAGCTATGAGACCGTTCCGATCGACAGAAGCAAGCTGGGCGACGCCTTCAAGTTTGTAAAGGAAAATACCGTTGTCAAGATTCTTTCTTACAAAGGCTCTATCTTTGGCTGCGAGGCTCCAAACTTTGTTGAGCTGGTCGTCACCCAGACCGAGCCGGGTGTAAGAGGCGACACTGCAACCAACGTAACCAAGCCAGCTACCCTGGAAACCGGCGCGGAGATCAGAGTTCCGATCTTCATCAACGAGGGCGAAAAGATCCGCGTTGACACCCGCACCGGCGAGTACATGGAGCGCGCTTAATTTATTGGCACCAAAACCCATCCAAATATATTTTTAAGGGGGATTTCAAAATGACTTTGACAGAAAAGGTAGCATACCTCAAAGGACTTGTTGAAGGAATCGGCGTGGACGAAACCACCAATCAGGGCAAGATCATGAAAGCGGTATTGGACGTGCTGGACGATATGGCTTTCACCGTATCCGATCTGGAGGACAGCACCTCTGAGCTGTATGAGGAATTAGAGGCTGTAGATGAAGACCTCAGCTCCCTTGAAGACGAGATTTACGGCACCGAAGAGGATGACGAGTGCGACGACGATTGCTGCTGCTGCGACGACGATGAGGACGTTTACGAAGTAAAATGCCCGAACTGCGACGAGGAGATCTGCATCGACGGCTCTGTACTGGACAAAGGTGAGATTCAGTGTCCGAACTGCGGCGAGACCCTGACCTTCGAATTCGAAGATGAGGACGACGATTGCTGCTGCGATGAGCACTGCGATTGCGACAAATAAGAAAACACAAAGGACGGCGGAATTTTCCGCCGTCCTTTCTATCAGGTCAAAAAAGGGAGCTCCGTTTTCGGAGCTCCTGCTGTATTTTTAAGAAACTTTTTTGGATGGCTGCCGCTGGGCGACAGCGCGGGTCTGGTTGAGCAGGGAAATGGTGCGGACAATATCCTCCTCAGTGGTTTGTGGGTTGAGGATGCACATGCGCAGTACCCGCTTGCCGTTGAGCTCGGTGGTCAGAATCTGCGCGTATCCGGTGTCATTGATTTCTTTGGCAATCTGCAGGTTGAGCAGATCAAGCTCTTGCTCTGTCGCGTGAGGCGGCGCATAGCGGAAGTTGACGATACCCTGCTGCGCGTGGGAAATCATCTCCCAGTGGGGATATTCCATGATGGTCTTTTCCGCAAGCTGCGCCATCTTGCAGCCGTGCTCGATGACACGGCCCAATCCCTCGCTGCCCATCACCTGCAGGGTGATCCACAGCTTTAATCCGCGGGCGGGACGGGTCAGCTCCGGGCCCAAATCCCAGAAATTGGGATTGTCGTCGGAGGTTTCAGCGTCGCGCAGATATTCCGGATGGGTGGAAAAACTCTGGAGCAGCTTGCTGCGGTCGCGAAGCAGCACCATGCTGCACCCGTAGGTCTGCATCAGCCACTTGTGGGCGTCCCAGCTCATGCTGTCCGAGCGCTCGATGCCCTTGAGCTGTCCACGGTAACGGGGAGAGAGCAGGAGGGAAGCGCCGAACGCCCCGTCCACATGCATCCAGAGATTGTTCTCCTGGCAGATCTGGGCGATCTGGTCCAGCGGGTCGATGCTGCCGGTGTTGGTGGTGCCGGCAGTTGCGATGACGGCAAAGGGCTTTCTGCCAGCGGCAAGGTCCTCCCGAATGGCTTCGGTCAATTGGTCCAGGCGCATGCGGAAATTGCTGTCGCTGGGTACCTTGCGCACCTGGTCGGCCCGAAAGCCAATGATGTGCAGACCTTTGGCAATCGAGGAGTGGGTCTGATCGGAGACGTAAGCGACGGCCAGTGAGCGTTCGCTGTCGGTCAGCTTGCTATCCCGGGCGGCGGTGAGAGCGGTCAGGTTGGCCATCGAGCCGCCGGAAACAAACAGGCCGCCGCTGCTCTGTGGATAGCCTGCCAGTGAGCACATCCAGCGGATCAGCTCCTGCTCGACGCAACTTGCGCCGGAGGAGTTGAGCCAGGAACCGGCGTGTGGATCGAAGGCGTTGGTCATTACATCGCCCATCCAGGAAAAGAGGGAGACGGGGCTGGGGATGCAGGCAAAGCATCGCGGGTGCCGCACGCGGGACATGTTAGGATAAATATCGCCGAGCATCTCCCGGTAGACCTCCTCGACGGGTCGGCCCTGTTGGGGGATGGACTGTTTGCGAATCTTCTCGAGCGTCTGCTCGTCTGCCATCTGGCAGACGTCCTGTTCTTTTATATTGTTGTAAAATGAGAAAACGGTATCCACAAATTCTTTCATCAGGATGTTGGTGCGGTCGAATTGTGCTTGCGTAGTGGGCTCCATTTTGCTTCCTCCTTAAAAAGACTTGACATTTTGCAAAATTTATTGTAGCATAGGGACTATGAATTTGTAAAATTCATAGTTTTTATAATATCATTCAATTTTTTTGATGGGTGAGGATATGGAAATCAGAAATATCATAACCTTTGTGCGGATTGCGGAGCTGCAAAATTTCTCCAAAGCGGCCGAGCAGCTGGGCTATTCCCAGTCCGCAGTCACCATGCAGATCAAGCAGTTGGAGGCGGAGCTGAACACCCAGCTGTTTGAGCGAATTGGCAAGCGCATCAAGCTGACCCAGGCTGGCGGCAGGCTGCTGCCTTGCGCGCTTGCGGTGCTGGATGCGGTCCGGCAGGCGGAGGATATTACCCGCGAGCCGGGCAACCTGACCGGAAAGCTGCGCATCGGCACTGCGGAATCGCTGCTTATCAGCGTCCTGCCACCCATCATCATCGAGTTCAGCCGCCTGTGTCCCCATGTGGAGCTGAGCACCCACACCGCTTTGGTGTCGGATTTGTTCGATATGGTTCGGCAAAACGACATCGATCTGCTCTATTTTTTGGACCAGCGAACCAATTTCACCGAATGGGTCAAGGTGGTGGAGCGACGGGAATCGGCCTTTTTTGTCACCTCGCCGTACTCACCGCTGGCGGGGAAGAAAAATATTCCGCTCGAGCGCCTGGTGAGGGAGCCCTTTCTGCTGACCGAAAAAGGGGTGAGCTACCGCTATACCATGGAGCAGGTCCTTGCGCAAAATGGTCTTGCTCTGCATCCCTTTTTGGAAACCGGCAACACCGATATCATCACCCGACTGCTGCTGCAAAATCGTGGCGTCTCCTTCTTGCCGGAGTTTGTGGTGCGGGATTATCTGAAGAGTGGACGGCTGGTGGTGCTGGATACCCAGTGCCCGGAAATTCACATGTGGAGCCAGTTGGTCTACCATCGTGATAAATGCCTGACGCCGCAGATGGAACACTTCATGGAACTGATGGTCAAATATATCGGCTGAGCGCTCCGGAAAGAAAGGGAAAAGAACCGCATCTCCTTCCTGCCGGAAGGAGATTTGGAGCGTCACATGACGCAAGGAGCAGATCTTGTTACGAAATCCTTGAAACGATATATTTTATTTGTTCATAAATTCCCGCTATAATGTGTATCAGAGTGAAAAAGTGTACGTCTAAAAGAGAAAGGATGTTTTTTCAATAGATGAATCAGCAAATGTTATGTTCCAGATGTAAAAAAAGAATGGCCGTTGTCTTTATCACCCGGATGGAGGGGGACAAATCGGTCAACGAGGGGCTTTGTTTAAAGTGTGCCAAAGAGCTGAACATCAAGCCGGTGACCGACCTGATAGACAAGATGGGCATCACCGACGAGCAGCTGGACGCGATGGATGACCAGATGAACGGTCTGCTGGACAGCTTCGGCGACAGCTTTGATATGGGCGGCGCGCAGTCGATGCCGTTCATGCAGATGTTCAACATGCCTGCCCAGCGGGGCGAGGAGGATGAGGAAGAAGACGGCGAATACCCGCAGGATGAGCTCGCCGATGGACAGATGGAGCCGTATGAGAGCGGCGAGGAACAGGAGTCCCAGATGGGCGGCGCCAGAAATCTTTCGGCTAAGGAGCGCCGCCAGCAGGAGAAGGAACGCAAGAAGTATAAATTCCTCAGCGCCCACTGTGAGAACCTGACTCTCAAGGCAAAGGACGGCAAGATCGACCGGATCGTCGGCAGGGACAAGGAGATCGAGCGCGTCATCCAGATTCTCAACCGCCGCACCAAAAATAATCCCTGCCTGATCGGTGAGCCGGGTGTCGGCAAGACCGCCATCGCCGAGGGCATCGCACAGAGGCTGGCCGATGGCAACGTCCCGGCTATGCTGCAGGGCAAGGAGCTGTACCTGCTCGATATGACCTCGCTGGTGGCGGGTACCCAGTTCCGCGGACAGTTTGAAAGCCGCGTCAAGGGCCTGCTGGATGATGTGCGCAAGGTGGGCAACGCAATCCTCTTCATCGACGAGGTGCACAGCCTGGTCGGTGCGGGTGACGCAGAGGGCTCGATGAACGCTGCCAATATCTTAAAACCGGCCCTCTCCCGTGGCGAGATTCAGGTCATCGGTGCGACCACCTTCGACGAGTACCGCAAACACATCGAGAAGGACGCTGCGTTGGAGCGCCGCTTCCAGCCGGTCACCGTCGACCAGCCGACCATTGAGCAGACGGTGGAAATTTTAAAGGGCATCAAAAAATACTACGAGGACTTCCACCGCGTCATCGTTACCGACGATATTGCGCGGCGGGCAGTACTCTATTCCGAACGTTACATCAACGACCGCTTCCTGCCGGACAAGGCCATCGACCTGCTGGACGAGGCCTGCTCCTGTGCCAACCTGCGCAACAAGGTGCTGGCCCAGTACGACGAGTACAACCGTCAGATCGGCGTCTACCAGCACGTGATCGACAGCGAGGAACAGAAGGAAAAGGACATCGACTACGAAAAATTGGCTGAGAACAAGGCCAAGGTGCTGCAGCTGCAGAGTCAGGCGGACAGCATCAAGCAGGAGGCCTTGGGCCAGAAGGTCACCGACGAGGACCTTGCCAAGGTGATTGAGCTATGGACCGGCATCCCTGCCAGCAAGATTCAGGAGTCGGAGCTGCAGCGGGTAGCCGGATTGGAGGAGGCGCTGAAGAAGAGAATCATCGGCCAGGATGAGGCGGTGCGTCTGGTCAGCGCGGCGGTTCGCCGTTCCAGGGTGCAGATCAGCAAAAAGCGCCGCCCGGCTTCCTTTATTTTTGTGGGGCCGACCGGCGTGGGCAAAACCGAGCTGGTCAAGGCGCTGTCGGAGGAGCTGTTTGACCAGCAGAATCCGCTGATCCGTCTGGATATGTCCGAATTTATGGAAAAGCACAGCGTGGCCCGCATTATCGGTGCGCCTCCCGGCTATGTCGGCTACGATGAGGCCGGCCAGCTGACCGAAAAGGTTCGCCGCCGACCGTACTCGGTGGTGCTCTTTGACGAGATCGAAAAGGCGCACCCGGACGTTATGAACGTCCTGCTGCAGATTCTGGATGAGGGCAAAATCACCGACGCGCAGGGCAGAGTGGTTTCCTTTGAAAGCACCGTCATCGTCATGACCTCCAACTGCGGCAGCGAGCAGCGGTCCGCTTCGCTGGGCTTCAACAAGACCCCGTCGGACATTGCGCGTGAGCGTGTGATGCAGTCCCTCTCCGAGTTCCTGCGCCCTGAATTTTTGGGCAGGGTGGACGAGATTGTCATCTTCAACCAGCTGACCGAGGAGGACTTTGTCAAGATTGCCGCCCTGATGCTGGGCGAGCTCAAGGAGCCGCTGGCGGACAAGGGCATCACCCTGGTCTGGGAGGACAAGGCGCTGCGTCTGCTGGCACATAAAGCGCATGGCAAGCAGGGCGGCGCGCGCGACCTGCGCCGTCTGATTCGCAAAGAGGTGGAGGATAAAATCTGTTCGCTTCTGGTGGACCGCTATCAGAACCAGCCTGCCGGCATCAGCATCGGCGCAGAGGACGACAAGGTTGTTTTGCACGTGCTGGATTAAAGAAGCCGGAAAGCTGACTGAAAGATGGACCTTTTTGGAAAGGTCCATCTTTTTTTGTGCTCACGCATTTTTGTGTTGTCACACAAAGGCAAATTTGGAAGAAACTGTGAAAATTCTTAAAAAAGAGAGCTAGAACTTGACAGGTGTAGACAATTGTGATATCCTGATTTTGTTATTATATCAAGGGAATATTTTCCCGGCAAGGAGGACGCTGGATGGCGGCGATCATCAAAATCGAAAACCTGTATAAGGTCTATCCGGTGGGAAAAGAAAAGGTGGTTGCGCTGGGCGGCATCAGTCTGGAAATTGAGAAAGGCCAGATCTGCTGCATCCTGGGCACCTCCGGTTCCGGCAAGTCCACCCTGCTCAATCAGTTGGCGGGCCTGGAAAAACCGAGCAAGGGCCGTGTGCTGATCGGCGGAGTCAACATCTCCACCCTGTCAGAGGGCCAGCTTGCAAAGTTCAGGCAGAAAAATGTCGGCTTTATCTTCCAGTCCTACAACCTGCTGCAATCCTACAGCGCGCTGGAAAATGTGGCGATGCCGCTGATGTTTCGGGGCATCCCCAAAAGCATCCGCAACCGGTGCGCCAAGAAGATTCTCAAACAGGTGGGACTGGGCGGACGCACGCGGCACAAGCCTTCGCAGATGTCCGGTGGACAGCAGCAGCGCGTCGGCATTGCAAGGGCGTTTGTGGCAAAGCCGAAAATTGTCTTTGCTGACGAGCCGACCGGCAACCTGGACACCCGGACCACCAAGGAGGTCATGGAGCTGATGGTGCGGCTCTGCCGGAAAAACAAGCAAACCCTGGTGCTGGTCACCCACGACCGGGAACTGGCGCTGTATGCCGACCGCATCATTACCCTGATCGACGGCAAGGTGGTGGACGACCGTCCAAACCAGTCGATTGCGCAGGGTCTGACAGAGGAGAAGGCAGAGCAGGAGGGAGAAGCGCAGCAGGAATCGGTGGCACAGCAGCTGCTTCCGGATGAACTGCAGCAGCCGGCGGCGGTTTTGGCCGCGCCGGAAAAACAACCGGATCCACCCAAAAAGGAAGAGGACAACCAGACACAAACGGAAAGGGAAGTTGAGGAGAAATAATGAAACAGAAGACATTTGTACGGGCAGTATGCCTGCTGTTGGCAGTGTTGATGGTGATGGGCGTGATGGTAAGCGCACTTTCTACCCTCTCAAGTGCTGCCGTAATCAAAAAGAAAAATTCGGTGCACACCGCCCGCCAGCCGGATCTGACCTTTTATGATCTGGAGGGCAACGTATTGGGAACCTTTTCTCATGCGGCAAGCTCCGACCTCATCGGCTTTAACGGCACCCGCGTCATCTATATTGACGAGAACGGGGAGGAGGTTGAGACAAACTACGGCCGCGTGGATGTCACCCTCCACCTGTGCGATGGCACCGGAAAATATTCCGAGATGACCACCACCCGTGAAAATTCCTATTACGTCAAATATAACATGGGCTCCTCGACAGGTGAGGCGTTCTCCAACCGCATCACCTGCTCGAAAGGGGAGGACGACACCATCAATCTGGATGTCGAGCTGCCCAACGTGGTGTTCCGCGACTCCAACGAGATGAAGATGAACATTATCTATCAGTACCCGTATCAGCGCAAATCTGCTACCGGCAAGACCAGCAGCTATATCCGCACCCGTACCGAGACCCTGACCTTTGCTTTCAGCAAGGCCAAGATCGACCTGACCGTCACCAAGCCCAAGAAGAACACGGTCACCACCGACAGCAACACCGGCTCGGCGCCAAGCTCCGGCTATGGGGATAAGGATCAGCTGGATAAAGACAAGACCCTTTCTGGAACAGTCAGTGTCATGCAGACTTTAGATAAAGATGGTAATCTCATTTCCAAGAGCGAAGTGCAGGATGGGGAAAACACAGACCAGGGTCAGAACAATGGAGACAACAACAACGGCCAGAACAATGGGGACAGCAATGGCGGCCAGAATAATGGCGGCTCCACGACGGATCCGAACACCGGCGGCGATACCGGGACAGACGGAGGCACCGACCAGCCTTCCAGCGCCCTGTTCGAGACCCCGTATCTGCTGCTGCAGGAATACTCCACCGGCAGCGGCCAGGTGGCAGCGGGCAGCGAGTTTAACCTCAGTTTCACCTGCCGCAACACCAGCCAGCAGATTGACCTGGAAAACATTATTGTCAAGGTCGCTCCCGGCGAGGGCCTGCAGGTAGTGGATAGCACCAATGTCTTTTACCTGCCTATCATCAACAAAAATGATACCTTTGACAAGGAGGTTCGGATCGCGGCGCTCACCAATGCGGAAGCGGGCTCCCACCCGATCGATATCACCTTTACCTATGAGTATGTGATGGGCGGCGTCCGCCAGAAGGGCGAGATGACCCAGCAGATTTCGGTCGAGACCATCCAGCCCGACCGTTTCAGCGTTGATCCGGTCTCCGATCTGCTGGAAAGCTCGGTCGGCGAGGAAATCTATATCACCAGCAAATATGTCAACAAGAGCCGCGGCGATATTTACAACCTCTCGGCGACACTGGTCGGTGACTTTAACGGCGCGGGCCAGGTGGAGCACGTCGGCAATGTGGCCGCAGGCGTTTCGGGAGAGATCGAGTTCTCTTTCACCCCCGATACCGCAGGAACACTGGCAGGAGAAATTGCCTATACCTATGAGGACGCCGCCGGTAGCGTGCGCAGCGTCAGCGTTCCATTCTCCACTACCATTCTGGAAGCGCCGGCCGATGACATGATGACCGGAATGGACATGAACTTTGATGAGACAGTAGAGCCAGAGGTCCCGGAGCAGTCCTTCTGGGACAAGCTGAAGGACCCAAACAGCTGGCAGATGTGGGCTGCTGTTGGCGGCGTATGTCTGGTAGTGGTCATTATCATTGTGACCGTAATCAAGAGAAAGAAGGCTGCGGCAGAATTCGAGGACGACGATGAGACTGTTTGATTTGATTTCAATGACGCTGCGAAACCTTTTGCGGCGCAAGGCCAGGACGCTGCTCACCATGATGGGCGTTGTGGTGGGCACCTGCGCCATTGTGGTCATGGTCTCGCTGGGTCTGGCGATGACAAAATCGATGGAGGAATCGCTGGCGCAGATGGGCGACCTGACCCAGATCACCATCCAGAATTACGGTAATTCAAAGGACAAACCGGAGCTCAACGACGCCGTGCTCAGCCAGATCATGCAGCTGGAAGGTGTGGTGGCAGTGACCCCCTTTGCAGATGCCCCCTGGATGAATATGAGCATCGTCTCGGGCCGCAACGACAAGTACAAGATGTCAATGTACAGCGTCATGGGCGTCTACTCCGAGGCGCTGTCAAACTTTGGTTATAAGGCGGAAAAGGGGGAGCTGCTGACAGCAAGCACCAACCTTAAAAAGGAGGTCAACATCCTTTTTGGCAATCAGTCCGCCTATGATTTTGAGGATACCAAGCGCAGCTGGCGCAACAATCGGGTCAGCGCCATCCCGGACGAGAACGGCAACATGCCTGACCCGTTTGTGGACCCGCTCAACGACAAGATGACCCTGCAGCTGGAGTCTCAGGAATTTGACGAAAATGGCAATCCAAAATACCCCGCGATCACCCGGGACGTCAATGTGACCGGCATTCTGGTGGCGGATTCCAGTGTGGGATACGAAACCTCCTACTACTGCTTTATGGATATCAAAGATTTGCGGGAGCTGTATAAGGAGTACAAGCGGGTCAACAAAATCCGCGACGACAAAAACCAGAACAGCGGCAACACCAATACGCTGGAAAATTACAGCCAGGTCAAGGTGAAGGTGTCGGACATCGACCTGGTGTCCCAGGTGGACCAGGCAATCAAGGATATGGGCTACGACACCTACTCGCTGGAATCGGTGCGCGAGCCGATGCAGAAGCAGATGCAGCAGCAACAGCTGTTTTTGGGCAGCCTGGCGGCCATCTCTCTGCTGGTAGCGGCGATCGGCATTACCAATACGATGATTATGTCCATCTATGAGCGTACCCGGGAAATCGGCGTCATGAAGGTGCTGGGGTGCAAGATCGGCAATATCCGCGCCGTCTTTTTGATGGAGGCGGGGCTGATCGGCTTTTGCGGAGGGCTGGCAGGTGTCGGCATCAGCATCGGCATCTCCAAACTGCTCAACTACCTTTCCATGAGCGGCGGCCTCAGCGGGGAAAACGGGAATTTTCTGACCAGCCTTATGGGCGGCATGGGATCGATGACTACCGGTGCCGAGCTCTCCATTATCCCGCCGTGGCTGATGGCGGCAGCGATCGTTTTCGCGACAATAATCGGATTGGTATCCGGTTTTTATCCGGCAAACAGGGCGGTTAAAATTTCCGCGCTGGAAGCTATCAAGCACGAATAAGGTATAAAAGGAAGGAGGCTGTTTTGATGAGGCAGCCTCCTTTGCTTTTGTGCAGCTCTTTACAGGAATCGTTGCAGGAAGTATAATGATAGTAAAAAAGGCGATTGGGAGGGAAGGAAAGATGAAACGTCTGCTTATTTTGGGGGCCAGCGGCCACATCGGCGGCTATCTGTTCAGACAATTTTGGGAGGATGGCTGCACCGTATTTGGAACAAGCAAGACACCGGAACGCTGCAGCGCGCAACAAGGGATGCAGTTCTATTCGTTGGAGGAGGGGGTAGGTGCCCTGCAATCTGTCTTGGATGCGGCAAAACCGGAGGTTGTTATTTCCTGCCTGCGCGGGGATTTTGCACAGCAGCTGGAGGCGCACCGATTCCTTGCGGACTATCTGCGGGAGCGTCCGGGGACAAAACTTGTCTACCTGTCGACGGCAAATGTCTTTGACACCCTGAACGAGACGCCCCATATCGAAACCGACCCGCCGCAGGCGCAGAGCGAGTACGGCCACTTTAAGATTGCTTGTGAGCAGATGCTGACCGAGCGGTTGGGAGAGCAGCTGCTCATCCTTCGCCTGCCGATTGTCTGGGGGAAAAACTGTCCTCGCCTGCAGATACTAAAAGGGGAGATCAGCCGGGGCGAAAAGGTGGTGCTCTACCGCGACATTTCGCTCAACTTCACCACCGACCGGCAGATCGGCCAATGGCTGCGCTTTTTACTGGAAGAAAAGGTGAGCGGGATTGTTCACGTTGGGAGCAAAGACGTCTGCAGCTATGCCAATTTTTATCGTGCGCTGATCGACCGGCTGGGTCTGGAGGGGGCACAGTTCGATATTAGGACCGAGCCGCAGCCGGAGTATCTGGCGGTACTGCCGCACCGCAGCGAGATCCCGCAGCAGCTGCAGATGACAGTGGAGGAAATACTCGAAGAAGTGGTTTTGATGAACCGATAAGAGAAGGAGGAATAACCGATGATCGAATCGTGCATCACCTTTTTGCCGGTGAGCAACCTGGAAAAGACAGTCCAATTTTATACCGAGGTGGTTAGACTGACCGTTTGGAAGGACATGGGAAGCTGTGTCATCTTCGACTGCGGGAAGGGGTACTGGGGATTTTGCCAGTACAATGACGGGCGGCCACTTGCGACCGGCACCTGCATGTCCCTAAACTGTGGGAGCTGCGCCGAGGTCGACGAGCAGTACCGCCGGTTGACTGAATTGGGCATCCAGACCCAGGGCCAGCCAAAGCGCCACGCGATCTTCCCGGTCTACTCCTTCTTCTTTGCCGACCCGGACGGTTATCTGCTGGAGTTCCAAAAGATTGTCGATGCAGAGTAAGATTGTGGTCGCGCCTGAACCACTCGAGCTGATGAGGCGCCTGGAAGCGGCGGGGGAGGAATGCTGGGTAGTCGGCGGCTGCGTGCGGGACAGCCTGCGCGGCGTGCAGCCGGCCGATTGGGATATGACCACCAGCGCCGCCCCGGAGAGGATGCTGCAAATCTTTGCGGGAGAGCACCTGATCACCGCCGGCCTGCGGCACGGAACGGTGGGGGTAGTGCGGCAGGGAAGGGTGTATGAGATCACCACCTACCGGGAAGAGAGCGGAACGCTCGATCACCGCCATCCCGACCAACTCTTTTTTACAAAGGATGTACAGGACGACCTGGCACGCCGGGATTTCACCGTCAACGCGATGGCCTATCACCCGCAGCGCGGCTTGCTCGACTGCTTTGGCGGGGAGCAGGACCTGCGTCGGGGAATTATTCGCTGTGTCGGGCAGCCTGCCCTGCGCTTTACAGAGGATGCGCTGCGCATCCTGCGCGCCCTACGGTTTGTGGCGGCGCTTGGATTTTCCCTGGAGGAGCAAACAGCACTTGCCGCACAGCAAAAGGCAGAACTCTTGCAGAATATCTCCGCCGAACGCATCTGGGGTGAGTTGCAAAAGCTGCTGGAAGCGCCCTTTGCACCTAAGGCCCTGTCGATCTGCCCGGTGGTTTGGCGGCAGCTTTTTCCGGAGCTGCAGTGGGGAGAGAAGGTTTTCCTCAAAGCGCTCCCGTCAGATGCTTCGCTGCGCCTGATCTGGCTATACTGCCAGCAGGAACAGAATCCGCAGCCGGCCTTTTTGCGGCTGAGAACTTCCCGGCAGGAGCAGCAGCGGGCAGCGGCGCTCTGGGCTCTGTGGCAGAGAAAGCCAAAAAGTGCCGTGCAGCTGCGATATGCCCTGCGGGATTTGGGCCTGCAGCGGGTGGAAGAATACCGGCTGCTGTGTGACATCGACCCTGCCGAATGGCAGCGGGCAAAACAAGGCTGTTGGGAGCTGCGTCAGCTTTCGATAGGTGGCCAGCAGCTAATCGAACTGGGGTGCCCGAAGGGCAAAGCGGTGGGCGAGCTGCTCGGGCAGCTTTTGTCCCTTTGCATCGAGGAAAAGCTGGAAAACACTCCCTGTGCGCTGCAATTAGAAGCGCGTCGCAGAATAAAGGCCCAATTTCCGGAAGGATAGGAGGAAACGGATGGAACGGATGTATTCGATCTCACAGGTTGCGCGGATGCTGGGGCTGGGAATCGACGCAGTGCGATTCTATGAAAAAAAGGGCCTGGTGCACCCGCAGGTCAACCCGCAGAACCGCTACCGGATGTATTCGCTCTATCAGATTATGGAGCTGCTGGATGTCAGCTACTACCGCAGTCTGGGGATGAGCATCGAGCAGATTCAGCAGCTGTACGAGAGCAGCAACGAGGAGCAGCTGATGGAGCTGCTGGACAAAAAGCGTCAGGAAACCGAGCACCGTATCCGCTATGAACAGCAGCTGCTCAAGAGGATTGAGCACGTCGGGAGAATGGCGGCCCGCATTCGGGAACGGGACGGCGAGATCGGCATCGAGGTGTTCCCCGAAAGCTACGTCCTGTTTGAGCAGCAGGAGAACAGCCTGGAGCGCTACCTGGAGCAGGTTTCCGGCATGGATTACGACCATTATATTTTCTGTCAGATGGTGCGGGAACTGATGATCGACACTGAGGAGAAAGGCTGCAGCCAGACGCCGGTGCGGACCATGCTGCTGCTGGACCGGCGGGTGGCGGACGAGCTGAGCGAGCAGACCGAAAACCGAAAATGTGTTCCGGCAAAGCTGGCGTTGTACAGTGTGGTCCGTCTGGAAAATGCAGACGCAAAGCAGCTGGATCTGTCTGCCATGTTCCGCTACGCCAAGGAGCATGATCTGCGCCTGCAGAACCGCCTGTTTATGGTGGAGGTGCCGCTGATCTCTTACACCGACCTCGACCACTACTATGCGGAGCTGTTTATCCCGCTTGCAGAATAGAGAAAAAGTGCAGAGAGAACCTCTGCACTTTTTTACTCTGCTTCGATAATGGGAAAGTATTCTACATGGTTACCCTGTGCGCGGAGAAGCTGCATCAGGTCGTCCGCCTGCAGGTAAACCGTTGCGGTGTTGTCATTGGGGTGGACTCCGATCATCGAACCAGAAAAGCTGCTGTCCATGTAGACGTGGACCTTGTGCTCCCGGTCGTTCAGGATACCAAAGGGGGAGACGGCCCCGGAATAAAGGCCGAGAATTTCCTGTAAATCCTCCTGTGAAGCGAAGCTTAGCCGGGTGGTTCCGGCGCGGCATGCAAAATCGGTCAGCTTGACCTGTTTGTCGTGCGGGGCGACCAGAAGATAGTAGTTGCGCTTTTTGGCGACGCGGACGAAAAGATTCTTAGCGACCGTCTCAAAATGAGGCAGGTGGAGCGCCAACATCTCCTCGATGGTATAGACAGCGGAGTGTTCAACAAGGGTATATTGGATGCCGGTTTGTGTAAGCAGCTCGACAATCTGTTCTTTATTCTGCATGGAAGAAAACTCCTTTTTTATTTTTGGGGTACTTTACTGCCATGATACCACAAGGGGTGGGCAGGTGGCAACTTTTCATCCGAAAAGAAAAATTCTGAAATATAAAAATAAAAGCTATAAATTTAATTTAAATAAAATTTTAGACAGAAAAATCCGGCGTTGACATTAAATTTTTATTCTGCTATCCTTTGCGTGAAGTGAAACGAAAAATTGCCTGTTATCAGAAAAAAGGAGGATTTTTGGATGAAACAGATCGCATGGGAAAAAACAGTGCATGAAGCCGGACACACTTTCGGTCAGAATTTTGACATGCAGACCCTTCCGCCCTTCTTATTTGACGGTCAAAGGATGGAATTTGGGAAGGCGTGCCTGCAAATTTGCCGCAGGGTCTATCCGTCGGTCGTGGAGGAGATGGAGGGGATTGCCCAGGGGGCGGGGGTGGAGTTGGAAAAGCTGTCCGCATTTCTGTTTGGTATCTACGCCTTTCTGCCCTTTCAGGGCTGTAGCTGCTTTGCCGCCGCAGATGAGGAAGAGATTTTCTTCGGCCGCAACAGCGACTTTCTGCCGGTGGCCAAGGAGCAGAGTCTGAGCAGCATCTACAAAATCGAGGGGAAGAAGTCGTTTTTAGCTAACAGCACAACCCCGGTTCAGGCGGAGGACGGTGTCAACGAGGACGGCTTGGCGGTGGGGCTGACCTTTTTGTTTCCAACGGTGCGCAAGCCGGGGCTGAATGCGGGCCTGCTGGTGCGCTACCTGCTGGAGCACTGTTCCAGCGTACCGGAGGCGATTGCAGCTTTGGGTGCGCTGCCCATTTCCTCGATGCAGACGCTGACAATGGCCGACCGCCAGGGCAGGATGGCGGTGGTGGAGTGTAACTGCGAGGCGATGGAGGTGCGCTATCCCGAACAGGGGGAACGGTTTGTAGCGGCGACCAATCACTTCTGTGCGGAACGTCTTTTGCCGTATCAGACCACGATGCCAGACACGATCCACTCGCACAAGCGCCTGGAGACGCTGGAACAGGCGCTGCGGGGAAAGGACCGATATTCCCGCACTTTTTTGCAGGAGCTGCTTGCGGGCAAGCACGGATTTCTGTGCCAGTATGAACCCGGGAGGGGATGGACACCATCTGGTCGGCGCTCTACTGCCTGCGCTCCGGGGAGGCATTTTTCTGCTTTGACAATCCGTCGAAGGCACCTTTCCACAAGGGCGAACGTTTTTTCTTTTGACCCTCTTGACAAATTCTACCACCCCGTATTATAGTAACCAGAGGAAAGGATAGGAGGTGCCTGATATGCAGACAGCGCAGAAACCGCGCCGTGTCATTCTGTTTGATGAGCTGCGGGGCATGATGATTTTAAGTATGTTGGCCTACCACATCTGCTACGATTTGGCCGAGGTGGTGCGTCTGCCCAGCATGGGGTGGTTTTATTCCGACGCGGCGGGGTGGTGGCAGCTGAGCATCTGCGGAACCTTTATTTTGATTTCGGGGGCCTGCTGTTTTTACTCGAAGAACAATCTCAAGAGGGGCCTGCGCCTCTTTCTTTTGGGGATGCTGTTCACACTGGTGACGGCGCTGATAGTACCGGACCTGCTGATTTTCTTTGGTCTGCTGCACTTTTTGGGAATTGCGGTGCTGCTGGCGGTGCCGCTGAAGCGGCTGTTTGAGCTCATCCCGCCGGTTTGGGGAATGGCGGCTTGTCTCTTGTTGTTCTGGCTGTTTTACCACGTGCAGAGCGGCTGGATCGGTCTGACACCACAGCTGAGCCTGCGCGTGCCGGGAATTTTCTATCAGAGCAACTGGCTGTTTCCGTTTGGCTTTCACAACAGCAGCTTTCATTCTTCCGATTATTTCCCGCTGTTCCCGTATCTGTTTTTGTTTTGGGCGGGAATGTTTTTGGCAAGGCTGCGGTTGCCGGAACTTTGCTACCGCAGCCATTGCAGAGCGCTTGCCTTCCTTGGCAGAAACAGCATCTGGATTTATCTGTTCCATCAGCCGCTGGTCTACGGCCTGCTGTGGCTGATTTTCCGATTTTAAAATACAAACCCAATTTCCCCGTCGGATTTTCGAAGGGATCGTGGTTGAACCGGCGCGAGGATGCAGAGGGCCTGTACTTGTGATGCTTGAAGAAAGAGGGATTTGCAGATGAAGTGTCCGACCTGTGGGCAAGAGATGGAAGAAGGGTTTGTCCAGAGCGCGCGGGAAATCTTCTTTGCGATCGAGCCGCACCGCTTTTGGTTTAAGGTGAAGAAGGAGGAGGTCCTTCTCAGCTCCCACAACTGGACCCGCCCGACCTGTGTCGCATACCTTTGCAGCAATTGCAAAAAGGTGGTCATCAACTATGCGGAGAAGATCAAATAAAGCCGATATCAGCGAACCATTCAAAAAGAGCCTGTCCGGAAGGACGGGCTTTTGATGTTTCAGGGCAGAATGAAAGATGATGAAAAATTTATTTAAAAAGCAGGTGCCGGACGAGCAGTTTTATTTTATAGAAAAAGTTAGCCACCGGTATCAGGCAAGTTTGAAAAAGTTTTTTCCCAGAAAGCGCAATTTATCATAAAACTATACAAATTTGGGGGCTTATCAAAAAAGGGGCTTGCATTTTTGGGGGAGGCTATGTTAAAATCAAGGCGCAACGGATTAGCGACTGCTAATTCGGACAGTGGACTGCAAAGTCCTTTTCTTTTTTAACGAAAGTTAGCTGTAACTAACTTAACTTCTGTGCAAAGATGATAAGGAGGAGTTTTTATCAAAATAGGAAAAATAACGGTCATCCTTTTTGTCAGTCTAATGGTGCTGTCCATCCTTTCTTTGTTTGTCGGCGTCATCGACCTGGACCTTTACAGCCTGCTGACGGGGGACCTGGAGCAGCTGGAAATTTTTCTGATTTCCCGCCTGCCGCGCCTGCTGGCGGTGCTGTGTACCGGAGTTGGGATGAGCGTAGCGGGCCTCATCATGCAGCAGCTCTGCATGAATAAGTTTGTGTCGCCCACCACCGGAGCCACCATCTCCTCGGCGCAGTTTGGCATCCTGCTGGCACTGCTGTTCTGGCCGAATTCGACGCTGTGGGGCAGGGCGATCTTCGCCTTTATCACCGCGGTGCTGGGGACCTGGATCTTTGTCTTTTTTATCCAGCGCATCCAGTTTAAGGATGTGGTGATGGTGCCGCTGGTGGGCATCATGTTCGGCAACGTCATCGGCGGCGTTACCAACTACCTGGCCTACAAATACGAGATGACACAGGCGCTTTCATCCTGGCTGGTGGGGCACTTTTCGCTCGTCGTCCGGGGAAGATACGAGCTGGTTTATCTGGCAGTGCCGCTGGTTATCCTGGCCTTCATTTTTGCCAACCACTTTAACATTGTGGGGATGGGCAAGCATTTTTCCAAAAACCTGGGTGTCAACTACAATCTGGTCCTCTTTATGGGGCTGACCATTGCGGCCCTCATCACCGCCAGCGTGGTGGTGGTTGTCGGCTCGATCTCCTACATCGGACTGATCGTTCCGAATGTGGTTGCCATGTTTAAGGGGGACAAGATTCGCGGAACGCTGGTAGACACCGCCCTGTTCGGTGCCTTGTTTGTGCTGGTGTGTGACATGATTGGCCGGGTAGTTATCGCGCCGTACGAGCTGCCGATCGAGCTGATTGTCGGCATTTTGGGCAGCCTGATCTTTGTCCTGCTGCTGCTCTATCGCCTCAACCATGGACGCAAGGCGATCCGTTTGGGCAACCCGGGGCACAGCAGCTGCACTGCGGTGCCGGACCTGAAAGGAGGGGAATCTTGAACCGCACAGCCTATCGTTCCAATGTAAAAAAAAATTACCGTTCTGGCCCTCTTTGTCCTGCTGGCAGCGGTGGCCTACATGCTGGTGGAGGTACATTTTGACTCCACGAAACTGTTCCAGTATGCGATGAAGATCAGGACACCAAAGCTGATTGTCATGCTGATTACCGCCTTTGCCATCGGCGGGGCGTCGATTGTCTTTCAGTCGATCATCAACAACACCATTGTCACCCCCTGTCTGCTGGGAATGAATTCGCTTTATACCCTGATTCACACAGCGGTGGTGTTCTGCGCAGGGTCGGCAAGCGCGCTCGCGTCCAATCCAAACCTCTCCTTTGCAGTTGACCTGCTGCTGATGGGGGTGGTGGCGACGGTGGTCTACAGCTACCTGTTTCGAAAGACCAACCACAACATCCTGTATGTTCTGCTGATCGGAACGGTGCTTTCCTCCTTTTTTTCCAGTATCCAAAGCACCATGACCCGCATCATGGACCCGAACGAGTACGACGCCCTGTTGAACACCCTGGTGGCCAGCTTCAGCAACATCAATTCTGAGATTATTGTCTTTTCGCTGGTGCTGTTGGCACTGCTCATCTTTTTCTTGCGCAAGGAGCTTGCCCTGCTGGACGTGTTGACCCTGGGCAAGGCGCAGGCCATCAACCTGGGTGTCGACTATGACCGGTGCGTGCGCCGCCTGCTGCTGGGGGTGACGCTGTGCATCGCCATCGCGACGGCGATGGTGGGGCCGATCTCGTTTTTGGGATTGATTATTGCAAACCTCGCCCGGCAGCTGCTCAAGACATACCGACACACCTATCTGATTTTGGGCTCCGCCTTGTTTGGCATGTTTGTTCTGGTGGGCGGACAGCTGCTGGTGGAACACGCCTTTGCTTACGCCATACCGGTCAGCGTCTTTATCACGGTGGGCGGGGGAATTTATTTCCTTTACCTTTTGCTGAATAACAGGAGGGCCTAAATGCAGATTGAAAATTTGACAAAACAGTATGACGGCAAGACAGTGGTCGATTCCGTTACTTTCAAGATCCCGCAGGGAAAGGTCATCTCGATGATCGGAGCTAACGGAGCGGGCAAATCGACGGTACTCAACATCATCTCCCGCCTGATTGCCCGCGACAGCGGAGTGGTGGAGTTTGAGGGACAGGATATTTCCCGCTGGAAAAGCAAGGAGCTTGCCAAGCGCCTTGCCATTCTGACCCAGAGCAACAACATTCAGATGAAGCTGACGGTGCGGGAGCTGGTCAGCTTTGGGCGGTTTCCCTATTCGGGAAACCATCCGACCAAAGAGGATCAGGAGATGATCGACAAGGCCATCCGGTATATGGAGCTGGAGGAGTTTGAGGACCGATTCATCGACGAGCTTTCCGGCGGGCAGCGGCAGCGCGCCTGCATCGCCATGGTGATTGCACAGGACACCGAGTATATCCTGCTGGACGAGCCGACCAACAATCTGGACATCTACCACGCGACCAACATGATGAAGATCGTCCGGCGCCTGTGCGACGAGCTTGGCAAAACAGTGATTCTGGTGCTGCATGAAATCAACTACGCGGCCTTTTATTCCGATTACGTCTGCGCCTTTGTCGACGGAAAAATCGCAAAATTTGGAACGGTGGAGGAGGTGATGACCAAAGAAAATCTGGCCCAGATCTACAAAGTGGACTTTGAGATCATGCGCATCCAGGGAAAACCGCTGTCCATCTATTATTAGCAGGAAAATCCACCGCTCCTATGGGGTGGAGGATCGAAGATAACATTCATTTTTATACAGAAAAGGAGATTAATCCATGAAGAAACTATCTGCCCTGATTTTCAGTATGCTGCTTGCTGTTTCTGTCGCCGCCTGTTCCGGTACGCAGACAAGCTCCCGGACCGAGGAGACAAGCGCACAGAATATACAGACAGAACAAACGACCGAGCAGGAGACCGCGAGCGAAGCTGCTCCTTCCACCATTACCATCACCAGCCTGGACGGGAACGGAGAAGAGACACAGCTGGAGGTCCCATATGACCCGCAGCGCATCGCCATCCTGGACATGGCGGCGCTGGACATGCTGGATAATTTTGGCCTCGGGGATCGGGTGGTCGGTTCGGCAAGCACCTCGCTGGACTATCTGCAGCAGTATGTTACCAGCGAAACGGTTGAAAATCTCGGCACCATCAAGGAGGCCGATCTGGAGGCGGTGATGGCCTGTGAGCCGGACATCATCTTCATCGGCGGCCGACTGAGCGCCTCCTACGATGCGCTCAGCGAGATTGCGCCGGTAGTCTACCTCTCCACAGACTCCGAGTTGGGCGTCGTTGAGAGCGTCCGGAAAAACGCACAGACCATCGCTTCCATCTTTGGCGTTGAGGAGCAGGTCGAGCAGAAGATGGCCGGCTTTGATGAGAGAATCCAGGCACTGGCCGATTTTGCCCAGGGGAAAAACGCAGTGATTGGAATGTGCACCAGCGGCAGCTTTAACGTGCTGGGCAATGACGGTCGCTGCTCGATCATTGGCAAGGAAATTGGCTTTGAAAATCTGGGCGACACCGGCAGCACCTCCACTCACGGAAACGAAAGTTCCTTCGAACTGCTGGTGAAATGGAATCCGGAGTACATCTTTGTGCTTGACCGCGACGCAGCCATCGGCACCGACGGCGCCCAGCTGGCCCAGGAGATTATGGAGAACGAGCTGACCATGCAGACCTCCGCTTACCAGAATGGCAACATTGTATATCTGGAGCATCCGGCTGTTTGGTACACCGCTGAGGGCGGCATCACCGCGCTGGATTACATGCTCAGCGACCTGGAAGGCGCACTGTTGACCGAGTAAAAAGCTAATTCTTGATATAAAAAATCCTCCGAGCAATCGGAGGATTTTTTTCTAGCAGGTTTTGAGTTGAGCTGCGTGACTGCGGTGTTCCACCCGGATGTACAGCGCGACGCACAGAACAGCCAGCGCCAGCTGTGCAGCGGGGTAGGCCGCCCAGACGCCATTCAGTCCCCAGAACAGGGGCAGTGTCCAAAGGGCAATGGGGAAGAACAGGCACGGTTCGATGTAGACCAGCAGGGTGGAGACGTTGGTTTTTTCGACCGCGTAAAAATAGGCGCTGATACAGCGGGTGATACCGACCATCAGGAAGGAGCAGGCGGTGATGATCAGTGCGGGCTGTGCCTGCTGTGCCAGACTGCCGGTCAGGCCGAACAGGGTTGTGATCTGCGCGCGCAGCAACGAGACGCCCACAGCGGTCAAGAGCGAAATAATGATCGAGGCGCTGATGGCCTTTTTAAACAGGAAACGAATGTGCTGGGTCTGGCCCGCACCGTAGTAGAAGCTCAGCAGCGGCTGAACGCCGTCGCCGACGCCCTGCAGCAAAAGCTGTACCGAAGCCAGGACATAGGAGAGCAGCGAAAAGACGGACAAAGCGTCGTCTCCGCCGTAGCGGATGCACTGCCAGTTGGTGAAGATGATGATGACCGAAGGAATCAGCGTCTGACCAAAGGGGGAGACGCCGATGCGGATGATTGTTTTCAGGCGCTGACAGGAAAGCTTCAGGCTGTACAGTGAAAAGATGTTCCGGTTGTTGCGGAACAGGTAGGAAAGGTTGAAGGCAGCAACAACCGCCTGCGCGATAACGGTGGCGATGGCCGCCCCTGCCAGGCCCATTCCCATGCGGAAAACAAAGAGGTAGTCGAGGATGATGTTGGTAATTAAGCCGCTGCTCATAAACAAAGTGGCTTCTACCGTCTTGCCCTGGTTGCGGATCAAGGGGGTGATGCCGTTGCCCAGGACAGGGAAGATACCGCAGAAAATGATGATCGAGATGTACTCGTGGGCATAGTCCGCAATGGGTCCGCTGCCGCCCAGCATGGAGATGCACCAGTCACGGCTTAGCCAGAAAAGTCCCATCAGGGCAAAACCAGCGACAACAAGGGTGGTGATGGCCGTTCCTGCTGCGCGGTCGGCCTCCTCATAATCCTCGCTCCCGCGGTATTTGCTCATCAGCACCGCGCCGCCGACGCCGAGGCCAAAGGCGGTCGCGTTCATGCAAGCCTGGACGGGGTAGACCAGATTGATTGCAGCCAGCGCCTGGCTTCCCACCGCGTTGCCGACAAAGATGCCGTCGACCATCGAGTAAAAGCCGCTGAGCAGCATCGAAATCATGGAAGGCAGGACGTAGCGGTAAAAATCTCTGTTCAGCTCTTTTTTCATAAACTGTTTCTCTCCTCCATATTCTTAAAAAATCACATGACAATTTCAAATTATAAACTATAGCCCTACACCAGGGTCAAGCCCTGCGGCAAATATTTTGTTGAAAAAGGAGAGAAAAAGAGAAAAATTTACCGGCGAAGGTCAGCTGATGGAACTGCCGGGGACTGCTCATCGTTTTCGATAATATCCTGTTTTGATGAAGGAATACAGCCAGACAAAACCAACGCCAGTTTTGCACAGGCAGGGCCGGCCATTTCATACAGGATGCCGGAGGAGAGAATGATGACCGACAGGGTGGTTCCCCATTGCCCTGGCAGGAGGCGCTGGCCCAAAGCCGCCAGACCAATCGAAACACCAGCTTGTGGAATGAGCGCCAAGCCGAGATATTGGGTAAGTGGTTTGGATGAATGGGAAAGCACGCATCCAGCAACAGCACCCAGATATTTACCGATGATGCGGACAAAAAAGTAGACAATACCGATAAGGCCAGCAACTTTTAAAGCAGGTACATCCAGGCGCATGCCGGAGAGGACGAAGAAAAGGAGGAGGATGGGAGGAGAGAAGCGATCAATGAGATGGAAAAGCCGTTCGTTTCCACCGCAGTTGATATAAACGGCTCCCAGTACCATGCACGCCAGAAGGGGAGAGATGTCCTGAAAGGCGCAAAATCCGGTGATGGAGAGGATGACAGCCAAAGCAAGTACCAGGCTGTGCTCGTCGGAGCGGCCGGCGTTGATCCAGCGGGAAAGCAGGTACCCTCCCAAGGCGCCGAGCACCAACGAAACAAGCTGCAGGAGAACCGGCAGCAGAACGATGCTTGGCGTGATGCCATCACCGTCCATCGCCTGAACAATGGCGGCGCATATGCTGAAGGCGATCAGCGCAACGGCATCGTCCAAGGCGACCACCTGCAGCAGGACCTGGATGAATTCACCCTCGGCGTGGTATTGGCGAATGGTCATCAGGGTGGAGGCAGGTGCGGTGGCGCTGCTGATTGCACCCAGCAGCAGCGAGAAGGAGAGCGGCAGACGGAAAAGAAGCGACATCACCAAAGTGACCAGCACTGCAGCTGCAAGCGATTCCCAGAGGGTGATGACAAAGACACCTTTTCCATTCCGCCTCAGCTGCGAGAAACGAAAATATTTTCCTGTACCGAAGGCGATGAGGGCCAGGGCAATATCGGTGATAAAGTCCATGTCCTCGATGATAGAGGAGGGAATCAGGTCTAGCAGATAGGGGCCAATCAAGACTCCAGCAAGGATGTAGCCGGTGACGTTGGGCAGATGGATTTTCTTGGTCGCGCGGGTTGCCAGAAACCCTGCGGCAAGAATGATGGAGAGGTTTAGAATTACACCGGGAGTGGAGTCAGGTAGGGTGAATAAGGACAACATTGGCAAAATACCTTCTTTCATTTTATAAAAATAATATAAAATAAGATTAAATTGTTAAAAAATTTCATCTGACTTGATTATATAGATAAAGTGTGATAAAATCAAATAATATTTTCTTAACCGCTCATCAATTATCTTTATAATACGGGAGGGAACGGCGGTGATTGATGCAAAAATTCGGACACTGTTGGCGGTTGCGGGCAGCGGCAGTTATACCAGGGCGGCCGAACAGCTTTGTCTGACCCAGCCGGCTGTCAGCCACCACATACACCAATTGGAGGAGGAGTATGGGATCAAGATCTTTTTTCGCGATAAAAAGGCGCTTCATGTGACCGACGAGGGGGCAGTGCTGATCAAATACGCCCGCCGCGCAGCAGGTATTTCCAACATGGCGAGGCAGGCGATTGAGGACATTCAGCGCCAAGTTACCCATCTGAACATCGGGATGACCCAGACTGTGGGGGAGAATACGATGCCGCAGGTGATTGGCCTTTACTGTGAGGAGCATCCACACGTCCGCATCAATATTTGTACGGATACGATTAATAATATTTATACAATGATAAAATCTTATGAATTGGATATCGGGATTGTGGAAGGAAAATTACCGGTGTCGGATGTAAAGACAGTTTTGCTGGACACCGATTATCTCTGCCTGATTGTTTCCCCTCTGCATCCGCTTGCCAAGCGGACCAGTGTAGGCTTTTCGGAGCTGAAAAGGGAAAAAATGATTCTGCGCTCCCCAAAAACAGGGACCCGCCTGCTGCTTGACAGCTACCTTGCTAACCTTGGCAGCAGCGTCAAGGATTTGAATGTCATCATTGAGATGGATAATGTGACAATGATAAAGGAGCTGGTTTCACTGAATATGGGTATTTCCATCATCGCGCACAGTATCTGCCGAGAGGAGGAACAACAGGGCAAGCTGGCAGTGGTGCCAATTGAAAATTCCAACATGATCCGACAGATCAATATGGTGCATCATCCGGATTTTTCGCACCAGGAAGTTCTGGACGACCTGCGTCATATTTATCGGCGGCTTAACCGGTAATTATGATTGTCAAAAAAATTGCGTCAAACCGGCCTTTTTTCCCACAAAGGAAAAAGAGGCTGTGAAATCACTGTAAATAATCACAAAAAAACTTGTGAAACGCAGCATTTTCTGATAAAATAAAAGACGGACTGGAAAAAAGAATCAATCCGCATTTTTCCAGAAAATTTTTTGAAAGAAAGTAGAGCTGATGAATTTTGGGCAGTAGCGGGTTCTCATACATATTGGTTGTGATTTTTATCATGTGTTCGGCCTTCTTTTCCGGGTCGGAAACGGCGTTGACCAGTGTCAACAAAATCCGTTTGAAAAACATGGCAGAAAATGGGGATAAGCGCGCGGCGCGCACACTGCGCGTGGCCGAGGATTATGAGCAGATGATTTCCACCGTATTGATTGGAAACAACATCGTCAACACCGGTTCCGCTTCCGTTGCAACCGTTTTATTCACCATGTGGCTGGGCGCAGATAAAGGTGCGGCAGTATCCACCGTTGTGATGACCATCATTGTTCTGATTTTTGGCGAGGTTGTTCCAAAAAACTATGGCAAGGCAAATGCGGATTCCCTTGCGATGTTTGTGTCGGGACCGATCAGTGTCCTGATGGTTATTTTTAAGCCGCTGTCCTTTATCCTCGGCAATATTTCCAAATTTGTTATCAAGATAACCGGCAGCTCAGAGGATGGAAAACCATCTGTTACAGAAGAAGAACTGAAATATATTGTGGAATCCATCGAGGAAGAAGGGGTGCTGGAAGAAAGAGAAAGTGATCTTGTCCAGTCTGCTCTGGAGTTTGATGAAATTGAGGTGCAGGAGATTGTTACTCCCCGTGTCGATATGATTACGCTCGATGTCGAGGACAGCTGGGAGGAGATCCTTTCCCTTGCCAAGGAAAGCAGGGTTTCCCGCATCCCGGTTTACGAAGATTCGATCGACAATATTATCGGGCTGGTCCATGTCCGGGATATTCTGGAGGATGAAATTGTTCATCAGCAGCACAATATCCGGGATCTGCTGACCCAGTGCGTGTTTGTCCATAAAACGATGAAGCTTTCTGCATTGCTAGAAAAACTGCGTAAGGAGAAGATGACGCTTGCTATTGTCACCGACGACTATGGTGGAACGATGGGCCTTGTCACCATCGAGGACCTGGTGGAGGAATTGGTCGGCGAGATTTGGGATGAGTACGATGACTTTGAGGAAGAGCTGGTGAAAAAAGACGACAATACCTATGAAGTCAGCGGCGATTATAACATTTATGATTTGATGGAGGAGCTGGACGAGGACAACCGATCCTTCGAAAGCGATTACAACACTGTCAGCGGCTGGGTTTTGGAACAGCTTGAGCACATTCCGAAGGTTGGCGAAAGCGTGGTTTATGAGAACCGCATGCGCGTCACCGTCATTGCGATGGAGGATCAACGCATCACCAAACTTCGGGTTGAGCTGTTGCCCAAAGCAATACCAGCAGAAAACGAATGAAATGGGGCTGAGTAATGTCAGTGAAAAAAACAAATACGGAAAATACCGGATGGCAGAAGTTGGAACAGACGCAGCCAGCAGCTGCGGAAATTTCTAACGAGTCGCTTCCGGAAGCTGAAAAGGAAAACCAAAAAGAGACGCAGTCGGCTGCAGAGGAAAACGAAAACAAGCAGCAGGAAAAAGCGGTTCCTGAGGTCTCTCCGGAACAGAAAAAACAGTCCAGTCGGGATACAATGTCCAAAAAGGCTCGCAGGAGAAAATATTCTGCCGCGATGCCGATTGGAGGCGTATTTGTCCTGCTGGCAGTGATAGGGCTCATTACGGTGATTGTTTTTGGCGTGCGCGCGACCGAAAATCTGATCGACAACTCCAAGCAAAAGGAAGAGTTTGAGCGGATTATTCTGCCGGTGCTCATGTTCGACCCGGTTCCGTTTGAGGACCCGAACGAGATGGGAAATCTGCCTCTGCTGCGCGCCTCCATCTGGTCGGCAATCCTCGATAACAGCGAAAAATATCTGGTCGGCGACGGCAATATGGTCTCGGTTCCGCAGAGTGATGTGGATGTAGCCTGTGCAAAGCTGTTCGGCTCCAGCGTCACCCTGCAGCATCAGGGATTCGAGGATTATCTTTCGATGTATTCTTATGATGAATCCACCAAGACCTACTATGTTCCGGTCGACGTCACCGCCTTATATACCCCGCAGGTCGAGGAGATTACCCGCAGCGGAGATACCTTTGAGCTGCTGGTTGGCTACGTCGCGCCGACCAACCAGTGGATTCAGAGCTTGAGCGGCGACACCACCGAGCCGTCCCCAAGTAAATACATGATCTATGAGCTGGAACGGGTGGACGACAACTATCAGTTGGTGGGCATCAAGGACCCGCCGGACGGCGTTGTTCCGGGTGTCCCGCAGATTCAGGAGGACTCTTCGCAGACAACCTCTCCTGCAACTGATCAAACGCAGCCGCAGACCATCGAGCCTGCGGAGAAGACCCTGCCACAGGAATCGACCGATGATTCCGAGCAGCCGGAGACCACCGATACAACCGAAGAAAGCGCACAGATGTAGCGCAGTATAAAAGTATTCAAGAGGACTTCCTTCCCAAAAGAAGGAGGTCCTCTTTTTGCGTTATACAAATGTTGAGAAAGAGAGGGAAAAGGTTATCAGGAAAAAGGATTTCGTTATATAACACAAAAAAGAAAATCTTAGCCCTTCCTTTTCTAAACAAAAAGTGTTATACTGGACAAGAATTGACGAATAGGGGGATAAAAGATGATGAAAAAGATAATTTCCACCTTGCTGGTCGCGGCCATGCTGACACTCGCCGGCTGCTCGAGTGTTCCACAGCCGACGATGGAGGAATTGATGAGCGAGGTCAATGCGGAGCATCAGGCAGTGGAGCGTTTTGAGGGGGCCCTGTCACCCTACCTGCGTGAGCCGACCGAGAGTATAGAGTTTGAAAGGCTAACCCTTTTCCCAGAAGCGGAGGCTGAGTATCAGCCTGAGAAGCTTTTGACCTTCGAGCAGGCGAAAGAGGATATCGATTTTGTTTTTAATGTTTTCCACGACACCTATGGACTGTACGATTACTTTGGTGGAGACGAAACTTTTTCCCAGGCAAAGCAGTCGGTCCTGCAGCAGTGCGAATCTGCTGAAACGCTGACCTGCGAATTTTTGGTGCAGAGCCTGGTGCAAAATCTCTCCTTTGTGGAGGATGGACACTTTTCCATCGCGCAGCAATCTGCCGCACCGCGCATCTGTCCGTTTTTCTACCGGGAGGTGGTCTTTATGAAAACCGAGGAGGGCTATCAGAGCGAGGACGGCAAACAGGTGGAATCGGTGGAAGGCTACGAGGATCTGGATCAGCTGTTCCGTCGTTCCATCTCCCCAGAGGGCGAACTGGTCTATTACCCGGTTGTTTTAAAGGAGGTGGAGGACCCTTCTCTGCAAGGCATCTATCAGAACGATGACCCGCTGGTGGTTCATTATCAGGGAGGGGAAACACAGACCCTTGCCGCAGAATCGTTTGAGATGTACGATGAAGCACTGCCGGAGCGGACAGTGACCGAGGAGGTGGAAGGGATTCCCGTTCTGCGGTTGCAGTTTTTCGATTCGCAGGGAAGCAGAGAACGGCGGGAATTTTTAGAGGATCATGCGGATGCGCCGGTACAGATCATCGACCTGCGCACCAACGGAGGCGGGTTCTGGCAGGACGCGCAGAGCGTGATGATGGATTATGTTGGGCAGGCAGTTCCCACCAATTCGGTAGAGGTCGATGCCTGGACAGGGAACTATCAGGATGAGCAGGATCAATTTGCAGAAAATGAAAAGCTGCTCATTGTCTTGACCGGGAAATATACCGCCTCCGCTGCGGAGCAGTTTGTGGATGCAATCCATAATGTAGAGAATGTTTTGATTGTCGGCGAAAACACAAATGGCTGCATCCTGACTGCGGCGGGCAGCTCCTATCTGCCCAACAGCAACGCCCCGATGGTGTTGGGGGCGAATCTGGTTCACGTTTTTCCGGGGGAAGGATTTTTCGAGGAGCTGCGGGGGCTTTATCCCGACATTTGGGTCCCGGCAGGAGAGGCGGAAGAATTGGTGATCAAGCTGGTGGAGCAGCTCAATCGATAGGGAGGAAGAAGAATGAAAATGAAAAAGGCAATTTGTGTATTGCTGACTGCGGCTATGCTGAGCATGACAGGCTGCTCCACCATCCCACAGCCGACGATGGAGGAATTGATGAGCGAGGTCAATGCGGAGCATCAGGCAGTCGAAAAGCCGGAGGTTGCAGTTGCACCGTATTCGCAGTATGTTGCTCCGAGAGGTTCTGTTGAGCAGGATCTCACACCGGCGGAGCCAAATCTGGATGGCAGCCTCTCGGTGGAGCAGGCACAGTTTGACATCAACTCTCTGTTTGATATGATGCGCAAAAACTACGGCCTGTACGATTTTTATGGCGGCACAGAGGTCTTTGAGGCAGCGCGCCAGCAGGCGTTGGCGGACTGCGAAAGCGCGCAGGCGCTGGATGCCGATGTGCTCCAGCAAATCATTTTGGACAATCTCTCCTTCATCACTGACCAGCACTTTTTGGTTGGTGGAGAGCATCCATCAAGCAGTATCTATCCCTGCTTTTTTACGGAAGTTGCTTTCCAGAAAACCGAGGATGGCTACAGTACTGCGGATGGAAAGCTGGTCGAATCGATGGACGGACAGGACAATCTGGACGAGCTGTTCAAGCGATCTCTGACAAGGGAGGGGGAGATCGTCTACTGGCCGATCACCTTTGCAGAAAGCGAGGACGCAAAGAATGATCCACCTTCCTTGACCGTTCACTATACTGACGGCAGCAAACAAACCCTGACAGCTATGGCCTATGAATCCCCGGAAGCAGACCCGGAGGTGGAAGATGTTGAGCTGCGCGATGAGGAAGGTATCCCTGTTCTATATGCAAAATCGCTTACTTCTCAAAATTTTGTGAATTTCACATTAGAAATGCAGGAAGAAGCTAACGTGATAGATCTGACAAGCAACACCGGCGGCTATATGCCGGTTGGGCTGGAATGGCTGGAGAAATATGTAGGAGAGATAGTACCAACGAACAGTTTTTTTATACGTAATCAGCAAAATACTGGAAATCCATCAAGTGCTTCGGATGAAATAATAGGGGTAAAAACTGAAAATGGTTGGACGATGTTGAATATTTATCCAGATGATTTTATAGAAAATGAAAATTTATTGATTATTTTAACAAGCAAGAAAACGGCGTCAGCAGCAGAGATGCTTGTTGATGCGTCGCGAAATGTTCAAAATACATTAATAATTGGAGAAAATACAGCTGGGTGTATGCTAGGAAATAAGTATACGTACATACCCCTTGTCTATAGTAGAATAAATGTTACTTATGGGAATATAGTTACCATCTTCCCAGAGGAGGACTTCACCGAAAGCTATGGCTATGAGCCGGATCTCTGGTGTCCGGCAGTTTGGGCACAGGAGGCGGCTGTCCATTTTCTCAACAAACAGCTGTAATCTGGGCGGCGCGGAATGGTGATTTTTGTGGAAAGTCCCGTTTGCCCCTTCCATTTTCCTACAATAGATGATATAATAAGGGAAAAGAGCGCAGGGAGTGAAAGCGATGGAACAGAAAGCAGAGTTTAAAACGAGCCTTTTTGGAGGATACGAAAAGGAGTCGGTTTTAAAATATATAGACGACATGAGCCGAACTGCTGCCGAGTCGGAAGCCAAACTGCAGGAACAGATTGAACAGATCACCCGTTCCCGTCAGGGGCTGGAGGAGCAGATAGCGGAATTTGAAAAGCGGATGCAGGACGCTTCCGAAACAATCGACGCGGAAAAGGGCAAAAATAAAAAGCTCAGCGAGATGATTGGGCTGCTGCAGGAGGAGATCGACCGCCAGCGCCGCCAGGGAGAGAGCAGAACCAGGGAATATCAGGCGGCTCAGGAAAAGAACCGCCAGCTCCAGGAGCAGGTGCGCCAGGTAGAGGAGAAGAGCAAGCTGTACGACGAGGCGGCTGCTTCCATCGGTTCGGCCATCCTGCAGGCGCAGCAGACAGCGCAGAGTATCGTCGACGAGGCGGGCGGCCAGGCCAAGGAGATTGTGGACCGGGCCAACACCCAGGCGCAGGCCATCACCAACGACGCACAGCGCTTCATCGATCGGGTGCTGCAAAAGATGGACGATATGCAGCAGGAGTTTTTGACGCTGCGGAGCCGCATGGACGAGTCGATCAACCAGCTCAACAACCGCTTTGCGCAGTTGGATGAGGACATCGTCCACGCGCGTGAGCTGGTGACCAACATCCGGGAGCGGCTGACACAGCAGGAAGAGGAGCAGGGCCAGCCGGGAAAACCGCCGGTCCAGCCGCCGGAGCAGCGCAGCAGGCTGGACATGACAAGGTAGAAGCTGCAGATTCCGCTGGCTTTTGGAGCGGGGAGGAAAAAAAGCAGCTTTCCCGCTTCAAGGAGCAGCTCAAAGACAGAAAATTTTGGCTGCGCGTCGCCAAGCAATATGCGGCGCGCGGGAAAAAGGGCGTGAACGAATGATTGACAATGTAATGAAGATGAACATAGAAGAATTCCGTCAGCAGGTCAAGGAGCTTTCGGTGGAGCAGCACCTGCTGTTGTCTGGTTGGGTGTACGGTTTCACCGATCAGGCGCACAAGAAAATTCATGACCTGTTGGCCGACGAAAAGCCGCTGCCGGTTGATTTTAAGGGGGAGGTCATCCTGTACACCAATCCTTCTCCAGCACAAAAGGGTGGGATCATCGGTTCTGTGGGCCCCGCTACGGCCAGCAGTGTGGATTTTTACCTGCCGGAGCTGATGAATTTAGGTGTCATCGCCACCATCGGAAAGGGCGAGCGTTCCCGCGAGGCTTATGAGACGATCTGCACCCACGGCGGCGTCTATTTGACCGCTGTTGGCGGAACGGGTGCTCTGCTTTCCGGCTGCATCGAGCAGTGGGAGACGGTTGCCTTTGAGGAGCTGGGCGACCAGGCAATCCGGCGTTATTTGCTCAAGGATTTCCCTGTGACGGTGGCAGCCGACAGCGAGGGGAGAAACCTGTTTGATATCGGAAAATTTAAATACCGAAGATTCTAGAGAGGACAAATCGATAGAACAAAGGGAGGCGACAGAAGGAGTGAAGCTGAGGCTTTGCTCCTTTTTGCTTATTCGCCTTTTTCATTCTATTTTGAGGGGTTGGTTTCTTTTAAAAAACGACTTTTGAGGTAAAATGGAGCAGGGAGGGGATTTTGTGAAAAGATATTTAATCTTGCTGGCGACCGTTTTATTGGTTTTGGGTATCCTTTCCGGGTGCGCTGAAGTGAGGCTCGCCAATACGCAGGCAGTTTCCTGGCAGGTTACGCCTGAGACCCAGCAGGAATCGGGGAGGAGTGTCGGGGTGGACAGCACGTTTTTGCTGACACTGGACGGCAAACTGGATGAGGACCAGGTGCGGTCCTGCCTGCAGATTGAGCCGGCGGTGGAGTATCAGCTGCAGCAGCAGGAGGACAGTGTCTGGAAGCTGACGCCAGAGGAGGAACTGAAGAGCGGAAAGGTTTATGCCTTTCAGGTGAAGGATCGGCTGGGACAGGTTCAGCAGTCGTTCGCTTTTCAGACGCAGGCGCAGATGGAAGTTTCCTCAACCTATCCCGAGGAGGGGGCAAAATATGTCGAGCCCAATTCCGGCATCGAGATAACCTTCAACCGCCGTATCCAGGAGGGAGCAGAGGAGCATTTTCAGATCGAGCCGGCGGTGCAGGGAAAATTTGAATACAGCGGTGAAACCCTCGTCTTTTACCCTACCGAGGAGATGCAGGATGGGCAGATTTATACCGTCACAATCTCCCAAGGGGTCCAGTCTCTGGGGGATGAACAGCTGCGGGAGGATTACCGCTTTTCCTTCCGCGTAGGAGACAGGAAAGATAACGAGAATGCTCTCTATCTCTATCAGGATAAGCTGGAAACCTTTTTGCCGAACGATCCGTTGGTGGCGGTGATCAGGAGCGAAATAAAGGATGTACAAACTCTGGACGCAACGATTTATCGCTTTGATTCAATCGAGGATTATATTGCAGCTGTCCAGCAGCATCAGGAACAAATGGGCGAAACCGGATGGTACGAGGCGGACACCTGCCGCCTGGACTTGGGGCAGCTGAAGGCGCAGCAGGTCTTTTCCTCCCAGCTTACCCCTTACATCAACCAGAATTTCAGTTGGAAGATGTATGTCTTGTTGCCCAACAATTTACCGCAGGGCTGGTACCTGGTGGATCTCGAAAATGCAGACCGGCCACAGGACTGGGTGCAGAAGTTTGTGCAGATCGGAAACGTCTCGGTCTATACACAGGCGGTGAACGGCAGCGTCCTGATTTGGCTCAACGACGCCGAAACCGGCCAGCCGCTGGTACAAAAGACAGTGGAGCTGCGCGATATCCGTACCGGCAAGACGGTGCAGGGACAGACTGACCAGCAGGGCCTGGTGACTTTGGAGACCGGCGAGATGGGCCAGTCCTATCTGACGGTGCTGGAGGATGGAAAGAAAATTCATTTTCAGGAGGTGGAGCTGCGGGAAGAGGTTGAGATCCCAGTGGACGAACGTTACTACGGCGTGCTTTACACCGACCGTACCGTCTATCGGGCCAGCGATACCATCCATTTTTGGGGAAATGTCTATCCGCGCCACGAGAGTGATCCGATGCCGAAAACGGTGACAGCCAACCTGGAGGGCCTGTACCGCCAGGAGGTCGCAGTGGACAGCGAAGGTTTCTTTACTGGAGAACTGCCGTTTTACAGCATGGAGAAGGGCGCGTATACGCTGTGGATTGAGGATGCGGAAGGAGGAATCTACCAGTCTGAGTATCTGCAGATTGGCAACTATGTTAAACCTGCCTACATCCTTTCGGTGGAGCCAGAGAAGGAATATTATGCGTTGGATGAGCAGCTGACCTTCCTTGTCAGCGCGCAGTATTTTGACGGCACGCCGGTCCGCGGAGGAAGGGTGCGCGCGGAGAGCTATTATTTGGACATCCCGGATGAATATATCACCCTGGACGACGAGGGAAAAGGGAAGGTGACTGCCACCGTCATTCCGCGGGAGTACGCGCTCAGCTGGCAGGGCAGCAGTGCCGACTTGGTGGTGAGCAGCGCCGATGAACAGAATGTGGAGGTGCAGGCGAGGTGTGATGTCGACCTTGTCACCTCCCGGTACGGCGTAAGCACTGAGCCGCAGGGGCAGGATCTGGTGATCCACGCGGGAACACTGGACCCGCAGCGCCTGTTTGAGGAAGTACCAGACGGGGAGGAATTGTTTGATCGCTGTGTTGCCCCAGGAGCAGTCGAGATGACGCTGCAACTGGAACGCAGCTGGTATGAAGACGAAGTGATTGGCACCTACTACGATCCAATCAACAAGGAGACAGTTTACAACACTCGGTACGAGCGCAAGACCGAGCAGCTTGATTCTCGCGAGCTGACGGTGGACGGGACGTTGGTGTTGGAAGATTATTTCCCGCAGGAAGAGGACGGCGTCACTGTCACCTATAGTATTCGTCTGGATGGCGGCTATGGGCAGCAGATTGTGGTGAGCGGCAGTGCGGAACAGATTAGCAGAGAGTGGTGGAATACCGTCTACAACTTCATCCCGCGCACCGACAACGATGATTGGCCGCCCGATTCTGTCTCGATGGGACAGGAGATTCCGCTGGGTATCTACCGCAACGATATCCAGCAGGAGAATACCGGCAGAGTGCTCTATTCGGTGGTGCAGAATGAGGTTCTGACCACCGGCATCTTTACCGAGGACAGCTATCCTCTGGTGATGCAGGAGGACTATCTGCCAAACTTTGTGCTGGTGGGAGCCTATTTTGACGGCCGGCACCTGTACCGGATGGAGGAGTATCCGTTGTGGTACGACTATGAGGAGCGCAGGCTGAACATCGAGGTGGAAACCGATCAGGAGCAGTACCGGCCGGGAGATACGGTGCAGGTTCAATTGGCCGTCACCGACCAGGAGGGCAATCCTGCAGCCAATGCGCGGCTGTGTGTCGGCGTGGTGGATGAGTCGGTCTTTGCAATACAGGATCAGCAGGTCGACCTGATCGGCCAGCTTTACCGCAATGTCTACAGTCCGTACATCACCGCCAAGGCCTCCTATGTCGAATATGACCTTTCGGAGGTTGATGGCGGCGGAAAAGGCGGCGGAGCGGGGGACGAGATGGGCCCGATGCGCTCCGAGTTTTTGGACACGGCCGTCTTTCAGCAGCTAGTGTGCGACCAGCAGGGCAAAGCATCGGTTAGCTTCCAGCTGCCGGACAATGTCACCGACTGGCGCATTACGGCGGCAGCACTGTGCGGAAAAAAAGCCGGCGACAATATCGGCCACAGCGTCGCAACCCTCCCGCTTTATCTGCGGCCGCTGGTGACTGACCGCTATATCGAGGGGGACCAGATTACTGTCTCGATGGATGTTGGCGGCAGTCAGGTAGAGGAGGCTCAACAGGTCAAATCAAAGGTATCACTGCTGGATCTGGAAGGCAACCAGCTGGCACAGCAGGAGCTTCAGTCTCCAGCAAATGAGCGAATGATGGCCAATTTTGGAAAGCAGCCGGCGGGACAGTACCAAGTCCTGTTTGAGATGGAGAGCGGAGAATACCAGGATCGCGTTCTGCTGCCGCTGGAGGTGCAGAAAAATGGCCTACAGGCGAAGGTGAGCCAGCAGCTCAGCCTGGAAGAACTCTCCAACCTGCGAAGTTTGCGCTATCCGGTTGATGTGCTCTTTTTCGATGCAGAGCGCAAGCCTTATATCGACGCCCTGCAGTGGCTGTCCAGTCAGGACGGCAAGCGAACCGAGATCATCGCGGCAAGCTATAAGGCGCAGGTGGCCTATTCGCAGCTGTTCAGTCCGGAGCAGCGATGGGAGGTCCCATATGATCAGCGGCTAGAGCTGGTGGAAGGAACCCGCATACTGCCAAACGCACAGCCAGACGCACAGATTGCAGCCAAGGTAATGGTGGCCTGCCCGGACATCATCGAATATGGAGCTGAGCAATTGTTCCGCGAGTCTCTGGCACAGAGCAACCACACGGTTGACCAGGTGGTGATGGGCTACGTCGGACTGGCAGCGATGGATGAGCCGGTGCTGGTGGAGATGCAGAACTTTTTGGCTGCTAATGAGGAAACTTTGACCGACCGGCAAAAGCTCTGGATGGCGGTGGGTCTGGCGGAGCTTGGCGATTTTGAAGGGGCCTGGCAGATTTATCGTTCAATGGAGGAGGCATTTTTAGAATCGGACGGACGCCTGTCCTATCAGAGCAGCAAACTGGACGATACAGCCGATACCACTGCGGCGGCGCTGGTGCTTCATTCCATCCTGGGATCGGATGAGGCAGATCAGCTGCTCTCTTACCTGCTTTGGGCGGATCAGATGGATCAGATGGGGCGCAGCACGGTGCCGCATCTGGAGATTTTAGCCTACACCGTCCACTGTGGACAGCGGTTGCAGGAAAGTGAAGCCAGCTTTTCTTACACCTGCAATGGAGAGAAACAGGAGGTCTCGTTGGGAAGTTTGGGCCAGAAATCGCTCCGCTTTAGCTATGACGATTTCCAAGATATCTCCTTTGAACCGGAAAAGGGAACCGTTTACGCCTGTGTCAACTACACCACCGACCAGCTTTTGGAACAGAGCGGGGAGAACCAGGTCAGCATCCGCAAGGTGGTGACACCGGTGGAGGGAAACAATGGCGTCGGCAAGGCGACAAGAGTTGAACTGATCATCAACTTTGAGGAAGACGCTCCGCTGGGATACTATACGGTCAGCGACAGCATTCCGTCCGGTATGCGCCTGATGACCTACCAGAAGAAGGAGGAAGACTACAGGAGCGTCTGGATTGAAAATGAAAATCAGCAGATCACGGCCCAGATTTACAGGGATACTCCGAGAGATGAGACAGAAGAGGAACAGCAAAAATGGAAGGAGAGGAGAATCGTCTATTATATCAGCGGCGTGCTTCCAGGAGAGTATGTTGTGGAGAGCGCCTGCCTGATCAACCCGGCGGATGAGATTTTTGTGTCAACAGACCGCCAGACAATCATGGTGGAAGCGTAACGTAAAAAAGGCGGGGCAATGTGGGTCTTCACGTTGCCCCGCCTTTTCCGCAGGAGAGAAAATATTTTGGAAAAAAATACAGTTAGCTCTTGACCTCTTGGTGCAGATGCGGTATAATAATTTAGGCTTTTTAAAGTTGCTAGAGTGGCTCAGTCGGTAGAGCAGCTGATTCGTAATCAGCAGGTCGTGGGTTCGATTCCCATCTCTAGCCCCAGACAGCAACCCTCGAAAAATGGCTTTGTTATGCAATTTTTCGAGGGTTTTGCTTTGCCTAAAAAGCTATTGGATATGGTTTTGACATTGGTTTTTATCATCGCTGAGCAAATCACGAAATCTATTTCACGTGTTTTGAGAAGAAGCCGGACGGCAGTATTTGTTTACTGCCGCCCGGCTTCTTTATGTGGATGATTATATAAATTTACCGGTCAGGCTTTCAGGCGCGTTTTTCACCTGCTCCGGTGTTCCCGTAGCAACAATCCGTCCGCCTTCGTTGCCGCCGCCCGGCCCCATGTCGATGAGATAATCGGCGTTGCGGATCACGTCCAGATCGTGTTCGATGACGATAACGGTGGCGCCGCTCTGGATGAGGGTCTGGAAAACCGCAAGCAGGGTTTGGACGTCCAGCGGATGCAGGCCGATGGTCGGCTCGTCAAATACAAAGACAGAGTCGGACTGGGGCTTGCCCATCTCGCTGGCCAGTTTCAGCCGCTGCGCTTCTCCGCCGGAAAGGCTGGGTGTCTCCTCCCCCAGGGTCAAGTACCCTAACCCGAGGTCCTGCAGCACCTGCAGCCGCTGATGCACTAGCTTCATCTTTTGGCAGAAGTCCAAAGCGGTGCGCACATCCATCGCCATCAGCTCGGGCAAGGAGGCGCGCCGGCCGGATTTGGTTTGATATTGAATTTGGTTGGCATCCTTACTGTAGCGGGAACCGTGGCATTCTGGGCAGGGAATTTGCACGTCGGGCAAAAACTGAACGTCCAGATTGATCACGCCGGTTCCGTCGCAGACCGGGCAGCGCAGCTTGCCGGTGTTGTAGGAGAAATCGTTCGCCCGAAAGCCGAGCCGTTTGGCGTCCTCGGTTTTGGCAAAGATTTTGCGCAGTTCGTCGTGAATGTTGGCGTAGGTGGCGACGGTGGAGCGGACGTTGATGCCGATGGGCGTCGCGTCGATCAGCTTGATCTGCTGGATGCCATCAGCCTGAACGGAGCGGACATGGGAGGGAAGTGGTCGGCCGTGAATGGCCGCATCCAGCCCCGGCACAAGGCTTTCCAGCACCAGTGTGGTTTTGCCGGAGCCAGACACACCGGTAACGACGGTCAGCCTGCCCTTGGGGATGTCCACCTCCAGCGGCTTCACCGTGTGGATACCGGCAGTGGAGAGATGAATTTTGCCGAGGGAGAAAAGCTGTTCCTGTTCGATTTGTTCCCTTGCGCGGATATTGGTGGATTTGGAAAAGAAGGGTCCGATTTGGGAGGCGCAATTTTGCTGTAGCTCGGCGGGAGAACCCTCCGCGATGATCCTTCCTCCACCAGCGCCGGCCTCCGGCCCCATCTCGATAATCCAATTCGCTGTGGAAAGGATCTGCGTGTCGTGGTCGACCAGTACAATCGAATTGCCGTCCGCGATCAGGTCCTGCATCACGCCGGTTAGGCCGACAATGTTGGAGGGGTGCAGCCCGATAGAGGGTTCGTCCAAAACATAAAGGACGCCGGTGGTTCGGTTGCGGACAGCGCGGGCAAGCTGCATGCGCTGCCGCTCACCGGTGGAGAGGGTGGAGGAGGCGCGATCCAGCGTCAGATAACCAAGGCCAAGTTCCAGCAGGCGTTTTGCAGATGTCTGAAAGGATTCGCAGATGCTTTGGGCCATCGGCCTCATCTCCTCGGGAAGGGATGTAGGCACCGTATCCACCCAGAGGGCGAGATCGGAAAGGCTCATCTGGCAGACCTGATCCAGTGAAAGCCCTTGGACTCTGGGCGCTCTGGCCTGCTCGGACAGGCGCGTCCCGCCGCAGTCCGGACAGGGCTCCTGCTTTAAAAATTTTTCCACCCGCTTCATGCCCTTTTCGTCCTTGACCTTGGAGAGGGCGTTCTCGACGGTGTAGATGGCGTTGAAGTAGGTGAAGTCAAGCTCGGTGGCCTGCTCGGAATTTTTGGCGCGGTACAAAATGTGCTTTTTCTCGGCGGGGCCATGAAAGACAATCTCCTTTTCGCGCTCGCTCAGCTCACGGAAAGGGACATCGGTGCGGACCCCCATCGCCCGGCAGACGTCGGTCATCAGCGACCACATCAGGGAGTTCCAGGGGGCCACGGCGCCTTCATCGATCGAGAGCGATTCGTCGGGAACCAAGGTGGTGGGATCTACCGTCCGGACAATGCCGGTTCCGTCGCAGGTGCGGCAAGCGCCCTGGCTGTTGAAGGCAAGCTCCTCGGCAGACGGCGCATAAAAGACCGCTCCACACACAGGGCAGGTCAGCGGCCGCCCGGCAGCCACCTCCAGGGTAGGGGAGAGATAGTGCCCATTGGGGCAGCGATGGCTGGCCAGCCGGGAAAACAGTAGGCGCAGGCTGTTTAAAAGCTCGGTTCCAGTCCCGAAGGTGCTGCGAATGCCGGGAACACCCGGCCTTTGGTGGAGGGCCAGGGCAGCAGGAATGTAAAGAACCTCGTCCACCTGCGCCTTTGCAGCCTGGGTCATGCGACGTCTGGTGTAGGTTGAAAGCGCCTCAAGATAGCGGCGGGAGCCTTCAGCGTACAGCACGCCAAGCGCCAGCGACGATTTTCCAGAACCGGACACCCCGGCGATGCCGACAATTTTGTGAAGAGGAATATCCACGTCAATATTTTTCAGATTGTGGACCCTGGCCCCTCGTACCTTTATTTTATCAATCATCAAAATCCCCTCGTGTTCTGTCTGTATCGTTTGCATGAAATGTGATTTCCTTTTTCTAGTATAAGGGGAGCAGGGGAGGATGTCAATTGCCGTTTCTGTTCTCTATCGCTTAAAGGAAAGCAGTGTGTTTTTTGGCAAAAGAAACAATGACAAGGATGAGAATTTGGAGAAAACAGGGATCCGTTTTGTCTTTGCCTGCTATTTGAAAAGGAAGGATAATAGGAGAGAGGGGACCTCAATAAAAACAGGAGCTACCTACGACAACTTAGAAGAAGACGAACTTTTAAGGAATATTTTTGTCGCTTTTCGAAACTTTTTTTGCTTTTTTGTAGCTGCTGTTGACCGACTGGTCTCATTTTCTGATAGGATTTTGGCTTGCCCTATTGGTCTTCTACTCCAAAAAGTGGCTTAATGATGCGCTTTTTTCTGATAATAAAATAACACAACAAAACCTATTGATTATTTAGTCAAAATGTAGTACACTTAAAAATGTTAGATATTGTTAGGAGGTCGGGCGTGAAGCAAAAAACAAAAACGATTTTGCTGGGTACTGTGGTGCTGGGCCTTTTGGTTGGAATTGTTCTGGCGGCAAGATGGTATCAGCAGGAGTATCAACTGGCGGTGTCCACCTCTTTTGTGATGGATACGGTTGTTGAGCAAAAGCTTTATGGTAGAAATTCGCAGCAGGCGGTCGCAGAGATCGAGCGGCGTCTGCAGCAGTATGAGCAGCAGTACTCGATGTACATAGAGGACAGTCAGGTCAGCCAAATCAACAAAAATGCGGGCGAAAAATATACAGCGGTTTCCGCAGAATGTTTGGAACTTTTGGAACGTTCTATTTTGGTTTCGCAGGAGTTTGACGGCCTGTTTGACATCACCATCGCTCCGCTGACACAGCTGTGGGGGATTTCTTCCGAAGATCCCCATGTCCCACTCCAGGAAGAAATCGATCAGGCAAAAGCACTGGTCAATTACCGCGACATCCTGATTGATGGCAACCAGGTAATGCTCCGAAACGAGGGACAGGCAATCGATCTGGGTGCGGTGGCAAAGGGAGCTTCCTGCGACATTGTTCGAGAAGTGGCCGCCGAATACGGCATCAAAACCGGCTATGCTTCAATAGGAGGCAATCTGGTGGTGCTGGGCGATGACCCTGATGGACAGCCGTATCAGTTTGCCATCCGTGACCCGCAGGGAGACGCTTCCGAATACATCGCGACCCTTTCCCTGACTGGAAAGACGATGGCGACCACCGGCGGATATGAGCGTTGGTTTGAGCAGGATGGCAAGCGATACCATCACGTTTTGGACCCGCGCACGGGTTATCCGTCGGAGTCGGATTTGCTGAGCGTCTCGGTCATATCGGAGGATGGTTTGCTGGCTGACTGCCTTTCCACCGCTCTGTTTGTGGCGGGCAAGGAAGCTGCACTGGAACGGATGCAGCGGGAGGATTACCAGCTGGTCATCGTCGACACCGAAGGCAATATCTACTACTCCCCTTCTTTGGAGGGAAATTTACAGCCGAACAGTCAAAATGCTCGCGGCTATCAGTTTACCGCCTATGAAGGAGGAGAGGAATCGTGAGGAATCTGACCTCCAAAATCAGCCTGATGGGCCTTTTGTTCGCATTGGCGATGGCGTTTTCCTACCTGGAAAGCATGGTGACGATTCCGGGAATGCTGCCGGGGATCCGGCTGGGCCTTTCCAACCTGGTGACGATGTACTGCCTGTTTTTCCTGGGAAAAGGAGCGGGCTACACCATGGCGGTGATGAAGTCGCTGTTTGTTCTGCTCACCCGGGGTTTTGTCGCGGGGTTGCTGAGCTTGTCCGGAGGAATTCTGTCGGTGACAGCGATTCTCCTGGTCGATTGGCTGACCAAACGCACCCTGCACTATATCACGCTCAGCGTGCTGGGGGCGGTCTTTCACAATGTCGGGCAGCTAATCTTGGCCCGATTTTTGACAAGTGTTTTCCTTTATTATTATATACCCGTTTTGATTCTCTCCGGCTTGGTGGTGGGGATGCTGACGGGAAAAATCTTTGTTTGGATAATCCCTTATCTTCCGGAACGTTACCGCAAACAATTGAGGGAGCGCCCCGGAAAATAAGGATTATAGGAAGATATCCAGGGCGACTCTTTTGAAAAGGTCGGCCTGCTATCGCCTGTCTGGATTTTTTCAGGCAATCTATAGAAATGGGGGCTAAAATCGTGTCGAACAATGGTAAGAAGACATTGCCGGGCGCGCATGTGCCGCATCATAAGAACACCAATGACAGTGTTCCGCAGGCTATGCCGGTCCCGGCCAAGGTGTACATTTCCATGCATATGCACATGGGTGCGCCTTGTAACCCGCTGGTGAAGAAGGGGGATTATGTAAAGGTAGGGCAGCTGATCGGCTCTTCTGAGGCGTTTATGAGCGCGCGGACACACTCCAGCGTGTCGGGAACCGTTGAAGCAATCACTACCATGACGACCAGCATCGGCAACGTCGATCAGGTCGTTGTCATCGCAACGGATGGGAAACAGGAGGTTTCTGAGGAGGTAAAACCGCCTGTTGTCACCAACTATCAGGAATTTTTGGAAGCACTCAAATGTTCCGGTCTGGTTGGACTTGGCGGTGCGGGTTTCCCGGCTCACGTTAAGTTTAATCTCAAAGACATCAACGCGGTCGACACATTGGTGGTCAATGCTGCCGAGTGCGAACCATACATCACCACTGACCTGCGGACCATGCTGGACAAATCCGATATGCTGCTTAAGGGCATCAAGGCAGTGCAGCAGTTTATGCCGATCAAGCACGTCTATATCGGCATAGAGGACAACAAGCCGCAGGCGATTGAGAAGTTGCGCAAGGAGTATGCGAACGAATCCAGCATCGAAGTGGTGCCGCTCAAGGCGATGTACCCGAAGGGCGCTGAAAAGGTCATTGCCTATGAGACGGCAGGCAAGGTCATCAAGGAGGGCCAGCTGCCGTGGCAGGCCGGGGTCATCATCAGCAACGTCACCTCGATGGCATTTATCGGCGAGTATTTGACTACCGGCATGCCGCTGATTACCAAGACCATCACGGTGGATGGCTCTGCGATCAAAGAGCCTAAGAATGTCATCGCGCCAATCGGCACCCCGTTTAAGGACATTGTCGATTTCTGCGGTGGATTTAAGGAAGAACCTGCCAAGCTGCTGATGGGCGGTCCCATGATGGGTACCCCGTTGTATGACGTCAACTATCCGCTGGTCAAAAACAACAACGCGTTGCTCGCCTTTGCCAAAGCAGACGTCCCGGTCTATCAGGAGACGGCCTGCATCCGCTGCGGACGCTGTGTTCGGACCTGCCCAATGGGTCTGATGCCGTCGCTGATCGAGACTGCATATAAGATGAAGGATGTCGACGAGTTGAAGTCCCTGAAGGTCAACCTGTGCATCGAGTGTGGCTGCTGCTCTTATGTATGCCCGGCGAGACGCCAATTGGTTGTCGTCAACAAGCTGGCAAAGAGCTTGATCGCTCCAAAAAAATAGTTTGAGGTGAATTGCTTTGAGTAACAAATTGATCGTATCTCCATCGCCGCATATTCGGGACAGCGCATCCACCAGCACGATCATGCGGGACGTTTTGATTGCCTTGGCTCCGGCAATGGTTGCGGCGGTAATTATCTTTGGGTTCCGCGCACTTTTGATGACTGCGGTTTGTGTTGCGGCGTGTATAGTTTTCGAATATGGCACCGAGCGGATTTTGGACAGAGAGGTCACCATTTCCGACCTGAGCGCTGCGGTCACCGGCGTGATTTTGTCCTTTAACCTTCCGGTACAGCTGCCGCTTTGGATGGCGGTTGTCGGTTGCTTTTTTGCTATCGTTATCGTTAAGCAGTTGTTTGGCGGCATCGGCAACAACTTTGCAAATCCGGCGATCGCGGCAAGAATTTTCCTGCTGTTATCCTTCTCCCAGCAGATGACTACCTGGCTGCAGGTGGAGAATGGACACGCTGTAGAGGGCGTATACGGTGCTACTCCGCTGGCATTAATCTCTGCAGGCGACACTGCAAACCTGCCTTCTCTGCTGGATATGTTCCTGGGTGTCAGAGGCGGCTGTATGGGTGAAACCTGTGCACTTGCTCTGTTGATTGGCGGCATCTACTTGATCTACCGCAAGGTTATCACCATCACCATCCCGCTGAGCTTTATCGGTGGCGTCTTTGTCCTCTCTCTGCTGTTCGGCGTAGACCCTCTGTATCAGGTGCTGGGCGGTGGTTTGATGATCGGCGCATTCTTTATGGCGACTGATTACACCACCTCTCCAATCACAGAAAAGGGAAAGATTATCTTTGGTTTGGGCTGTGCCTTGATCACCATGGTCATCCGTGTATTCGGCTCCTATCCGGAAGGAGTGTCCTATTCGATCCTCCTGATGAATATCATCACCCCGCACATCAACAGGATGGTTCGCAATAAAGCGTTTGGAGGTGTGCAGCAGTAATGAACGCATCAACCATGAATGAATTTGTAAAGCCAACCCTCGTGCTGACCGTGATCTGCCTGATTATTACCCTGCTGCTTGCGATCAGCCAGAATATCACAGAACCAATCATCGAGGAGAACAACCGCAGAATTGCGGAAGAGTCCAGAGCGGAGGTCCTTGCGGAAGCAGATTCTTTTGAACAGGTGCAGGGCGAGTTCCCGGACGGTGTATCGGATGTATATGCTGCAGCGAACGGAACTGGTTATACAATCACTGTGTCTTCCAAAGGTTATTCCAGCGATCCGCTCCAGGTGATGGTCGGAATTAAAGAAGATGGCACCATAGAACGTATCAAAATTCTGGCCAATAATGAGACACCGGGTCTCGGCTCCAAAGTTTCTAACGACGATTTTGTCAACCAGTTTGAGGGAATGGACAGCTCGATGGAAGGCTTTGAAGCAATTGGTGGAGCAACCATCTCCTCGAATGCGATGAGAAGTGCAATCGAAACTGCCTTCCAGGTCTATGATATGGTGAAAGGGGAGTAGAGAAGATGGAAAAAGAAAAGACAAATCTTCAAGTACTGACCAACGGTATTATTAAAGAGAACCCGACGCTGGTTCTGGTGCTGGGCACCTGCCCGACCATTGCGATCACCACTATGGCGATGAACGCAATCGGTATGGGCTTTGCAGCAACTTTTGTACTGGTTGGTTCCAACGTTGTGATTTCTGCGCTGCGAAAGGTGATTCCAGACAAGGTTCGTATTCCGTGTTTTATCGTTATCATTGCCGGCTTTGTTACCCTGCTCAGCTCGCTTCTGCAAGCGTTTTTCCCCAGCATTTATGACGCACTTGGCTTGTTTTTGCCGCTGATTGTTGTAAACTGTATCATCCTGGGCCGCGCGGAGATGTTCGCAAGCAAAAACACTGTTGTTAAATCCGCTTTGGACGGCGTCGGTATGGGTATCGGTTTTACTTTGGCGCTCCTGGTAATCGGCTCTATTCGTGAGATTCTGGGCTCTGGTACCTGGTTTGGTATTCCGATTACTGCCAACTTTATCGATCCAATTTCCATTTTTGTTCTGGCTCCTGGTGGATTCCTTGTCTTTGGCTGTGTCATTGCACTGCTGAACAAGCTGACCAATGGTAAAGCTGTTAAGAGAAAGAGCTTTGATTGCGCGTCTTGCCCGAATGCTGCAGGCTGCGCCAATGCGGGGAAGGGAGAATGTGAATAATGGAAGTATTTAGAAATTTAATGTATATTTTCGTCACTTCCTCGTTGGTCGAAAATATCGTTCTAGCCAAGTTTTTGGGCTGCTGCCCATTCTTGGGTGTATCGAAAAAACTGGATTCTGCAGTCGGCATGAGCTCTGCGGTAATCTTTGTTTTGCTGATGTCCACCGCAGTCACCTGGCCAATCTATACCTTCCTGCTGGTTCCTTTTGGCTTGGAGTATCTGCAGACAATCGTCTTCATCTTGGTCATCGCCGCACTGGTACAGCTGGTCGAATTTGTGATGAAAAAATACATGAAGCCACTGTACAGGGCGCTGGGTGTTTACCTGCCGCTGATCACGACCAACTGTGCGGTTTTGGGCTGCGTACTTTTGAATGTAGAAAACAGCTACAACTTTATCGAGTCGATTGTTAACACTCTGGGTATCGGCATCGGTTTCATGTTGGCCATGGTTCTGTTTGCTGGTGTCAGAAGCAAAATGGAAACGGTTGAGTTTCCCAAGAGTTTTCAGGGTGTACCAATTACGCTGGTAGCTGCCTCCATTGTTTCCATGTCCTTTATGGGCTTTGCAAGCGTGGCAGACGGCATCTTTAAATAACGAGGAGGAGACGAAATTATGCTGCAAACAATTTTAGTGCCTGTCTCCATCGTTACTGGAACAGGTCTGATCGCAGGACTTTTGCTGAGCATCGCTTCAAAGTTCTTTGCGGTAAAGGTGGATGAGACAGTCGCAAATCTGCGAGAAGTTTTGCCGGGAGCAAACTGTGGCGCCTGTGGCTGCGCAGGTTGTGACGAGTATGCTTCCAAAATGGCAGCGGGGGAAGCGCCTCCGAACCTGTGTCCGGTGGGCGGCGCTCCAGTTGCCGCAAAGCTGGGCGAAATTCTGGGCGTTTCGGTCGGCGATATCGAGCCAAAGCGTGCGGTCGTTAAATGCCGCGGGCATTTGCAGACCTCTGAGTACATCATGGATTATGATGGTCCCAAGACCTGCAAGGCAGCAAAACTTTACTATAATGGAAGAACCAGCTGCAATTTTGCCTGCTTGGGATACGGCGACTGCACCAACGTTTGCGAATATGATGCAATTCATATTGTGGATCACATTGCGAAGGTTGATGAGGATAAGTGCATTGGCTGCAGTGCTTGCGCACGGGTTTGCCCGAATTCGATTCTGGAGCTTCTCCCAAGAAGCCAGAAGACATATGTTGCTTGTATGAACAAGGACAAGGGAGTGGATACCAGAAAGGTCTGCTCCAATGGCTGCATTGGCTGCAAAAAGTGTGAGCGTGTCTGCGAGTTCGGTGCGATTACAGTGGAAAATAACTGTGCTCATATCGATCCTGAAAAGTGCACCAACTGTGGAAAATGCGCAGAAGGATGCCCGGTTCATTGTATCCATCTGGAGAATCTGCAGTAGTAATAGTAAAAAAGGGGGGAGTGTCAGTCTCCCTCTTTTTTTATCTACTTAAAACAAAAAAATTGCCAATTTTTGAAAAAAAATCACTTGAAACTTCCCTTTTTTGTGCTATACTGATAAAGGAAAGAGAAGAAAGTGCCCTCACTTTTTCCTTTTTCAAATTTCCATTAGGAAAATGGAGGAAATAGAAGAAATGACCACAAATGAAAAGATTGCAAAAGTCCGTGAAAAAATGGCGGAGAACAAAATCGATGCGGTGATTATCCCAAGTGCAGATCCGCATATGAGCGAATACTTTTCGGATCACTGGAAAACCAGGGCATGGCTGTCCGGATTCACAGGTTCTGCAGGAACTTTCGTGATTACTAAATCGGTCGCCGGCCTGTGGGCAGATGGGCGCTACTATGTGCAGGCAGAAAGACAGCTTGCAGGCAGCGAAGGTGTCCTTTTTAAAATGAATGAGCCGGAAACTCCAAAGGTTCCGGAGTATCTTGTTAAAGAATTGTCGGAAAATGCGGTTGTTGGCATCAATGGAGAGCTTTTCTCTGCCGCTTATATCAAGAGCATGCAGGAGGCCTTTGCTAAAAAGAATATTCAGATCAACAACCAGGTTGATTACGCAAACGATCTTTGGGAGGATCGTCCGGCAGAAAGCGCTACGGAAATTTATACTTTGCCTGTAAAATATGCGGGAAAGACCGCTGCAGAGAAAATCGGCGAGTTGCGTGAAAAACTGTCTGAACATGATGCAGATGCCATTTTTATCAATGCTCTGGACGGCATTGCGTGGCTGTATAATATCCGCGCAAACGATGTGGCCTGCACACCAGTTGCAGTAGCCTATGCCTATGTTTCCAAAGACAATGCGATCCTGTTTACAAATACGAAACGTGTCAGTGAGGATGTACTTCGAGTCCTTTCGGAAAATGGAATTACTCTGCGCCCTTATGAGTCTGTCTTCGAATATGCAGCGGGTATCAGCAAACAACTGACTGTCCTCTGCGACGAAAAGGAAATGAACTACAACCTGTACCATACCATCTGCGGCAACGAGAATCTGACCATCTGCTCAGCAGACGACCCGGTCAAGCTGATGAAGTCGGTCAAAAATGAGGTCGAGACAAAGAATACTTATGAGGCATATCTGCAGGATGGTATTGCAGAAGCGGAATTTTACGGCTGGCTGTACGAGGCCTTGGAGAAAGGGGAAACCATCACCGAGTATCAGGCTTCTGAAAAGCTTTACTCCTTCCGTCAACAGCGGGAAAACTTCAAAGGAGACAGCTTTACAGCTATAATTGCTTACCGTGACAACGCTGCAATGATGCATTATGCTCCGAAAGCGGAGGGCTCTGCGGTGATCAACAGAAGCCACTTCCTGCTCAACGACAGCGGCGGTCAGTATCTGACCGGTACAACCGATACAACCAGAACCTTCCCAATGGGAGAGCTGACCGACGAGGAGCGACGCGATTACACCTTGGTTCTCAAAAGCGTTATCGCACTCAGCACGGCTGTCTTTAAGGAAGGAACTGTCGGTTACGGCTTGGATATTCTCAGCAGGGAAGTCCTGTGGAAATATGGCCTGGATTACCGCTGCGGCACTGGTCACGGCGTCGGCTATATGCTCAACGTACATGAAGGCCCACAGGGCTTGGGAGAGCGCACCGTGAAACTGCAGCCAGGTATGGTATTAACCATTGAGCCAGGAATTTATACCGAGGGCAGCCACGGTATCCGAACAGAAAATACAGCTGTTGTGGTCGAGGCAAACAAGACCGAATACGGTCAGTTCTACCGTTTCGATACCTTCACCGTAGTTCCAATCGATGCTTCTCCGCTGAAGCTGGAAATGATGACTCAGGAGGAAATCGATTGGCTGAATGCCTTTAATAAACGAGCCTATGAAGCTGTCGCTCCGTACGTCAGCGAGCGCGCAAAGAAGTGGCTCCAGAAGGTTGCTGCTCCGGTTGAAAAGTAAAAACACCTAAGAAGTGAGCAATAAAAAACGATTTTGAAGCTTATTTCATCCTTTAGAAAACTCCTGATCTACAGAATAAAAAGGAGAAAAACATGCTGAGACTGGAAAAGATAACTGGGAAAAATGTGTGGAGCATTTTGAAGCTGCATGTATCCGAAGACCAGGAAAGCTTTGTCGCGCCAAATGATATCAGCATCATCGAAGCCTATACAGCCATAACCGGAAATGGATATGCCTTTCCTTTTGGAATATATGAGGGTGAGACGCCAGTTGGATTCTTGATGATCGGATTTGATGCAGACGATTGTTGGGAGGACGCTCCGTCCATAGCCAGGGGGAATTACAATCTTTGGAGACTGATGATCGACAAAAACTACCAGAACAAAGGGTACGGAAAAGAAGCAGTCAGATTAGCATTGGAATTCATCAAAACCTTTCCATGTGGCAAAGCGGATTTTTGCTGGTTGTCTTATGAACCTGAAAATGAAATTGCCAGCCGACTATACCACTCGTTCGGATTTGCCGAAACGGGAGAAATGGATGGTGATGAGATAATCGCCGTGCTGAAGCTGTAATTCTCCATCCGAAAAGCAAAGAAAATCTACATGAGAAGTCAAAGGCCCGATAAGGTTTTCACCTATCGGGCCTTTAGCTTCTCTGTCAACATGGTGATAAGAAACAGCAGGATTCATGGGAGTTGATGATACCGACCGCCTGCAGGTAGGAGTAGATAGTGACGCTGCCGACAAATTTCATTCCGCGCCTTTTTAAGTCAGCTGAAATCTGATCGGAAAGGGGAGAGCGGCTGCATCCAATTTCCCGCAACGTCTTTCCGCCGGTCCAGCCCCATAAGTAATTTGCAAAGCTGCCATATTCTTCACGGATTTTATAAAAGACACAAGCATTGATAACAGCAGCTTGTATCTTTGCCTTGTGCCGAACAATGCGGGAGTCATTTTGCAGGCGAATAAGATCATCTTCTCCGTAAAGACGAATTCGATCGAAGTCAAAATGATTGAATGCTTCTCGAAAACCTTCGCGTTTATTCAAAATACACTCCCACGATAATCCTGCCTGAAAAGATTCCAGCAGCAACATTTCGAAAAGCTTTTGATCTTCAAAAACAGGCACGCCCCATTCCTCGTCGTGGTAACGGAGATAGCGTTCGTTGTGAGGGTTTGCCCAGTGACATCTTGTTTTTCCATCAGGCCAATTCATCTTTGCAGCTCCTTTTTCAGCATTGCCATTGATGATGTTTGAGGTCGACACAGCCGTTGGTCTTTAGCGTAATCCCTTCCTTTTCCAGCAGAAAACGCTGCTCTGGCCATCCGGGAGCAAGCCGACCCGCATGATTCACCACCCGATGGCATGGGTAGTCGCCGTAATATTCTGCCGTGCTCAGCACCCGGCCGACCAGCCGGGCATTTTTCTCCCGCCCAATGAGGCGCGCAACCTGTCCGTAGGTGGCGACATAGCCTTCGGGAATCTCCTCAACCACTGAAAGAATCTGATAAATCAGGTCCTCCTTCAGAATCGATTTCATTTTGTGACTTCACTACCTTTTCCTGAATTTATCACACCCCCCTCTGTATCATGCAGAGGAGGGTGTGGTATAAGGGGATCAGTGTTTTATTCCGAAAGAATCTTGATCAGCAGATCACCCATGCCGACATTGTAACCGCTGGTGGCAAAGATGCCGTTCAGCCCCGGCTTTGTCACAATAATCAGCGGCAGCTTGTCTGGGTCGACATACATTCTTCTGGCAAGAGAGGAGACATTGTCGCGGAAATCGTCATAGCAGATGATGACCTTTGGCAACAGTTCCAGTGCCTTTGCGAGGGTGTGGTTCTGCTTGGCCTGCTCGCTGCGCAGAATGAAAATCAGCTGCGCGTCTAGCTTGTTGTAGCGCTCGTGATGCTCAATCAGTTCGTTCAGGATATGCTCGGTCGGCTCTTTTCCTTCCTCCAGCCAGAACAGAATATTGGCGTGGTCGGCGGTCAGCTTTTCAGCTTCAATCTTGCCACCTTTTTCGTCTTTCAACGAGAACGGCAGGATGTCCATGTTCTCCAGCATATCGGAGATCTTGGTGTCGCGCAGACGGATGGTGATCGAATCAGCTTTGTCTTCCGCTACAGTAAAACGATACTCTTTGGTGAAAAGGCTGCCGTTCGGCATTCTTTTTGCGGTAATCAGGCGATACTCACCGGGGGTAAGCTCGACGGAAAGCTGATTGTTTTTCCATTCGCGTTCGCTGAGGTTGAGGGTGGTGTAGATGCCATCACGCAGCAGAGCGATGCTCCAATTCTGGAAGTAAACCCACTTGGTATCGTCGCCGGATTGGATGGTGAAGGGGAGGACCTTGCCCTGTTCGGCCTGTTCCACGTTGTGGAAAGTGCCTTTGCTCCAGTACTGAACAGAATGGGTTTCAGGGTTGATGCGTGCGGGGATTCCCAGGGTACGGCAAACGGCGGTAAAGAGTACCTTCTTGGAGAGGTGAGAGCCAAAGCCAACTTTCAGCAGGGCGGTTGGAACGGCGATCAGGGAGCCGTATTCGCGGCTGTCGTGGGAGGAGATGTGCTCCAGAATCCAATTCCAAAGCTTTTGCGGATCAGCGGCAAAGGCTGCTTTCTGCTCTGTGGAGAAAGCCTTCTGGATACCCTCACGCCATCCGGTCAGCTTTTCGGTATCGACGCGAGGGGAGAGAACATAGGAAATATAGATTTCTTCCGGCAGATTGCCCTGCGTAGGAGCCGAAGCCAGGTGCTGCTCCAGTACATCGGCGCACAGGTCGGTCATGTCCTTGACGGTCAACACATGCAGCAGCTTTGCACGCAGCTCCATCTGGGAAGCATCGGAAGCAGCAGTGAGGAATTTCTTTACCGCTTCCGCATTGCCTTTGGCGTCAAAAAGAGCTTTGGCTGCATAGTCAGCACAAACACCGCTAAGCCCAAGCGCTTTTGCCGCTTCGGCAGCAGAAGCCTCGGTGTGGAAGGTCGCTTCCTTCTGGTGCAGCAGGGCAGCGGCGGCGTCAAAGCGCTGCTGCTGACGCGCTTTCTGCTCGTCGGTCAGGCGAACAGCAAATTTCATGTTGTCCTTTGGGGGAACAACGTCGTATTCTTCTCCCTGAAGCTCTTCAGTCTGGGTGGAACTGGCAGCGGAAAAATCAATGGTGACCGACGATTCCTTGCGGGAATCGACCAGGCGGGTAACAAACTTTCCGTCCTTGACCGCATGGATGTGCAGGTCACCCAGACCCAATGTGATGGAGGCTTCTCCGTTGCCATCCGAAATCAGGGTGGAGATAGGGAAGAATTCGGAGTAGTTGAGCAGCTCAACGCGCAGGGTGACACCGGGAACCGGTTTGCCATCGTCGACAACCTTGATCGAGAATTTCTGGGTGTCGGCATAGCGGGGAAGCTCATTGCAGACGGTGGTCAATCCCTCGTGAGTGACAATTTCCTCATTCTCCACATAGTCGGAGAACATGCGGCTGTGAATAATCATCGCGCGGGACGCAGCTGCAGTAAACCAACCCTTGTCCAGCACTTCTTCCGGCTCACACGCGCCGAGGTAATGCCAGTCTCCGTCGCACCAGACCTCAATCCAGGCATGGTTGTCGTCGCAGTGCGGCCATCTTGGGGTGTAAATCTGACGGGTAGGGATACCGACGCTGCGGAAAGCAGTGGTGGCGAAGGTAGATTCCTCACCACAGCGGCCGTAGGCGCAGCGCAGGACGGTCATTGGGTTGGCGGTTCTGCCATCGGTGGTGCGGTAGGTCGCGTTTTCAAAACACCAATAGTTGAGTTCGAGAGCGGCATCCTTCATGCTGGAAGTCTTGTTGGTCTCCACCAGACGAGGCCAGCACATATCGTAGAAGGAGCGGCGGCAGTCAACGATGTCCTCAGTGTTGACGCGGTAGTACAGCACATGGTTGAGGAAGATGTCCTCTGGAATGGTTTTGCACCAAGCCACATTTTCCCGAAGGAAAAGCGCGTGGTCAACATATTTTAAAAACAGGGAAAAGTCATAGTTGGCGATGTCGCTGATCGGCATGGTGCCATACAAAAATTTCATGCAGATGCGCTGCGCGTCGCTGCACTGTGCAAGCCCTTCCTCGATTTCCTGCTCACGTCCGCCGAAGAAAGGACGGGCCGCTTCAAAATACTCCTCCGCTTTTTGAACAAGCTGGGAGCTGAATGGGATATCACAAGACATAAGATGTCCTCCTTGTTAAAGTAAACTGTCGAATCAGTAAAATAGGGGATTAGCGAACGGCCTGGTCCAGAACCTTGCGCGCCTTGGCAATTTCTTCGGCGCTGGTCTGCCAGATGGTGTATTCGCTCATCATCGGTAGGCCCATGCTGACGTCCTCTTTGCGGTAGGTCATAGGGCTGTCCAGCGTGATTTTGCCGGACATGTGGAAGGAGGTCGCGCCGGTCTGCGGCGCAAGCTGCTCGATCACGCTAGCCTTCACACCGCTGCCGATCAGGATATCGATATCGCCGTCAGCTGCTTTAACCAGTTCCTGAAGCAGCTGAGCGCCTTCGACGGCGGTATTTTTCTGACCGGAGGTCAGGATGGTGTCGATGCCCAGCTCCTTTGTCTGCTGCAGAGCCTGCATGGGGTCAGCGCAGACATCGAAAGCCCGGTGCAGGGTTACGCTCAATGTTCCTGCTTCTTCCATCAGAATCTTCATGCGCTCAACATCCAGACTGCCGTCCGGCTTGAGGATGCCGATGACGACGCCGTCCGCTCCGGCTTCCCGAAACATTTTGACGTCGCGGCGGATGATTTCGAACTCCTCGTCGGTATAGCAGAAATCGCCGAAGCGGGGACGGATTAAAACATTGATCAAAATATCACATTGTTCGCGGATGCGGTGATAGAGGTTGATATCCGGAGTGGTGCCTCCAATAATCAGGTTGGCGCACAGCTCCAGACGGTCTGCGCCTCCTTTTTTGGCGGCGAGGGCGGATTCAACACAGTCAACACAACATTCCAACAGTGGTTTTTTCATGACAAACACCTCTCTTTAAAAGCGGTCGGCAGCAGTAAAATGGCGATCCAGCAAAAAGTACATGGTCGCGGCGGAGGCGCCGGTTGCACCTTCCGACTGGAAGGGGTAGACCGGGCTGTCCACACGGGATACACCGGCGATGTCCAGATGGAGCCAAGGATGATCCTCCACAAATTCGCGCAGGAAAAGTCCAGCGACAATGCTTCCACAGCCGGTGCGGGTGGAGTTGGCCAGATCTGCAACCCTGCCGTTGACCATTTCACGGTACTCATCGTCGGTGGGGAGATCGACATACTTTTCGCTTGCTCTGGCACCAGCGCGCAGGAGTTCATCCTCAAAGCAATCGTTGTTGGTCATGACACCGGCACGAATTTTGCCGTAGGAGTTGGCGATTGCTCCTGTCAAGGTAGAAACATCGACGACGCGGTCCGCTTTTTCTACCCGGACAGCGTAAGTGATGGCATCGGCCAAAATTAAACGTCCCTCCGCATCGGCGCTGAGGATCTCGACAGTCTTGCCGTTCATGGCAGTGTAGACGTCGCCCGGGACGGAAGAAGTGTTGGAGAGGCGATTTTCCACAATAGGAACAACGGCGACAACGTTGGTTTTTGCCTTGTTTTTGGCTAAAGCGCAGATGGCTGCGGTGACAGCGGCAGCTCCGCCCATGTCGCCCTTGGTATTGAGCAGACCCTGCTTGGTTTTCAGGTTGTAGCCGCCGGTGTCCAGAGTAACGCCTTTGCCGACCAGCGCGGTGACTTCGCCGTCATCGGGGTCGCCCATATAGCGCAGTACCGCGATGCTGCATGGGTAGTCACTGCTCAGCCCAACGCTCAGGAAGAGGTTCATGCCCAGCTTTTTGGCTTGTTCGACATCGACAAGCTTGACTTCACATCCGGCTTCCTTACCGGCCTCAACAACGTGCTTGGCCAGCGCAACCGGGTTGAGCAGGTTGCCGGGCATGTTTACCCAGTCCCTTGCCATCATGACGTTTTGCGCAACGACGACCGATTTGTTCACGAGCTCCTGAATCTCCGGCTGGTGCTGATCCTCAAAGCCCTGCAGAAAAGCGGTGTAGGAATACTTTTCCTTGGCGTTGCTGTAGCAGCCCTCGTACTGATATAGGCCCAGCTCGATGCCGGTGCACAGATCATAGACACTGTCGATTCCGTACAGGTCAATGATGCCGGAGGCCTCGATCTGATACTCGTGCTGCTTTAACTGGCGCATCATTTTGGCACCGATGGCCGCAGCGGATTTGACATGAGTCAGTGTTAAAGTTTCTTCATCACCCAGGCCGACCCAAACGTTCATCACGCCGTCCAAAAAGGTGTGGAACTCGGAAAAGCGGGAGGCGTCAAACACCTGACGCACCGGCTCCGGACAGCTTTCCAGGGCGGGCTGTGCGATGAAGCGCAGGATGGCGGAGCATTGTTTGCTGTTGTCTACTAAGATCATAGCGATTCCCTCCATTTCGTCGCAGAGACAAAAATTTCTAATTAAAGAATAACACATTTTTAGCAAAAAGGGAATGAGGAAGGTAAAAAAAGATTCTTAGCGATTCTTGCTTTTTTCTTCTTCCAGGTGCTGGATGCACTCGGTGCAGTGTTTTAAATAAATCTGGCGGAAAGAGAGGTATTCGCCCAGCCCTTTTAGAATGGCCTCGGTCTGATAGCCTGCCTGCTCGAACAGATGCAGCCAGGAATCTTCGTCGGTGCACATATCGTTGATGGCGTGGTCTCCAGCCACCACCATCAGTGGGGCCAAAACAACCTTTTTGGCATGGATGGAGGCGACCTCTTTCATCACTGTTTGCAGGTCAGGATAGCCCTCCACCGTACCGATGAAGAAATTCCGGCAGCCTTCTGCCTTCAGGCGATAATCCAGCGCGGGATAGGTCGCGTTGGCGGGGTGGTCAGTGCCGTGTCCCATCAAGACAAGGGCGGTACTGTCGTCGCGGGCAATTTCATTAAATTCTTTTAAGAGAGCATCTACCACCAGACGGTAATCCTCAAAGGAGGTCAGCAGCGGCCAGCCACAGATGATGTGGGGGAAGCGATCCTCCCAGCGGGCCACCTCCTGACGGACGTCGTCAAACTCAAAGCCATTCATCACATGGGTGGGCTGGCAGATTACGGTGCCGAATCCCTCGTCGTAAAGTTTTTGCAGCGCCTGTTCCACCGTGTCGATCTCGATGCCGTCACGCTGGCGCAGCTTTTTAATAATCATACCGCTGGTGAACGCGCGGCGAACGGTGTAATCCGGGAAGGCGCTGCGGAAATCTTCCTCAATGGCGCCGATGGTTTTCTCGCGGGTATCAGCATAGCTGGTTCCAAAGCTGACCACCAGGATAGCTTTCTTGTCTGGATTTGGAACAACGCTGCCGGTAAGATAAAGAGGCTTTTGTTCTGCCTGCTGTTTTTTGCGCAGCGCAGAAGCGCAAAGGCCTGCGGCGGCGCAGAGCAGACCAATTCCGATGATTTTTTTCAAAAAATCCCCTCCATAAAATATTGTTCCAGAAAAATATACCACGAATCTCTCAATTGTACAAGCGCGAAATCAGGAGGGGGTATTTGTCCTTACTTTTTTGGGCAAACAGAACAAGGAAGAAGAGAAAAAAGAAACAAAATGACAGGTGGAAGATTGAAAAAAATTATGATATAATGGGAAGGCAAAGAAAAACAGAAAGGTGATTTTGGATGCTCCCAAAGAAAAAGTTTGCGATGATGCTGATGGATCAGCAGTATTGCTCCCGGAAGGATTATGCTGTGTTGGAGACCCAAGCGGTTGAAACACATATTATAACGGTAAATTCGCCGGAACAGGCGATTGAGATGGCAAAACAGTTGGCGGCCGATGGCTTTGGCGCCATCGAAGTTTGCGGCGCTTTTGGAGAAGAGCTTGCGCGTCGGATGTATGAGGCGACTGGGAAGACGGTCAGCGTCGGGTATATTGTCTGCCCGGAGGACGAAAAGGAACTGTCAGACCACTTTTGGGCACAGTAAAATTGCAGTATTCAGGAGGGGCTGCAAGACCAATCTGGTCTTGCAGCCCCTCTTTGCATACGTGATTACGAGTTTTGTTTTTTCTCCTTTTTCTTTTTGCGCTGCTGGAATTCCCGGAATCCCAGACCGGTGATTTCGCCGGCTTCGTTGACGACAATAAAGGCGTTGATGTCAATTTCATGAATGATATCGTAAATCTTGTGTACTTCCTGACGGCTGACAGCACACATTAGGACGGTGCCCTCCTGACCGCTATAGGCGCCGCGGGAGCGCAGTTCGGTGACGCCGCGCTCTAGGTCATCCATAATGCGGCGGGCAATCTCCTTGTTTTTCGGTGATATGATAAACATCACCTTTCCGGTTCCCCGGTCTGTGCCGTATAGGACGGCGTCAATGACCTTGGAAGTGATGTAGATGACCAAAATGGCGTACAGAGGGCTTTCATATTCTTGATAAACGACGGCGGAAGCGAGGACGATAACCAGGTCGATGACCATGATGAATTTTCCCAGAGAAAATCCGTGGATGTGCAGGGAAAGCAGGTTTGCTGCAAGCTCGGTGCCTCCGGTAGTGCCGCCGCGCATCAGGATCAGTGCCAGCCCCAGGCCGGCAAGACATCCGCCAAAGACGATGGTGATCAGCGGCTCCCCCTGGTACTGTGGCAGGTAGGGGACCATCACGTCAATCATTGCGGAGGAGACGATGGTGGCGACGACCGTTTTGATAATAATCTGGTAGCCCATTTCGACATAAGCCCAGATCAGCAAAGGGACATTCATCAGTATGTTGGCTGTACCGATGGGGATGCCGAACATATGGTTGAGGATGGTGGCGACACCGGTCAATCCACCGGCTGCAATCTGGTTGGGAGCGGTAAAGGTATCGATGGAAACCGCGAACAAAAAACTGCCCGCCAGAAAGAACACGGCGTCCATCAAAAGGCTTTTTACTTTTTTCTGCGTAGTCAAGGGACATGCCTCCTTATCAAAAAAATCCTATTAATACCAGTATATCCTAAAAAGCAAAAAAATTCAAATAAAATCCCCATACAAAAAATGCCCCGACAAACACAGTCGAGGCAAAAAAGAAAAGAAAATCGGATTTTTTGAAAAGGAAAGCGAAGAAAAAGGACTTAGACTTTTTTAACAAATTCGTGTCGGCATTTTGGGCAGGTGATCTGGATCTTACCGCGACCTTTTGGAACGCGGATTTTCTGTCCGCAGGAAGGGCAGCGCAGGTGGCGGTGGGTGCGCAGATCCTTCAAACCGGAAATTTTAGAGGAGATCGCGCGGACGATGGGATCGGTCAACTGCATGAATTTTTGGTTTTCCGCATAACGCCGGCTGATGTTGCGCGAAAAAATCCTCCAGACGCAAATAGCAGCCAGCACAAATGCAAGGATGTAAAGCACATCCCAACCGGTAAAGGTAAAAATAATATCGAGCAGAAGCACGACAATCAGCATGAACAGACCAAGCCGGTCGGTGCCGTATCGCCCGTACATCAATTTTGTCAACCAATTCATAGAAAACATCCTCCTAAAAAACTCGAACATCCATTAATACCTTATTATAGACGAAATTCGTGAATGGAATATGTCTTTTTTGCTGTTGTTTTGAAAATATGGAAAAGAAAGGAAAAAGAGGACCGGAATATACACTTTAAAAGCGACAAAATTTCTGACAAAAATATCGAATATCAATTAAAACAACCGTTGAAAAAAGAGAAATCTTTTGTAATTGTGCAAAATAGAAGCTTTTTGCTCTTGTGCTTTATCACAGTGACTTGCCCGGAAAAATGGAGGGTGCTATAATGGGAATGTTTGAGATGGCACACCATTGTGCCAAGAAAAGATAGAGGAGTGTTTTTAGCAAGATGAAAAAGAAGATAGAAAAGGTTTTGATCATGATTCTGGGCAACGCCGTTTTGGCGCTGGGGACGGCGGCCTTTGTAGTGCCAAACGGCCTGATCTCCGGCGGAGTCACAGGTATCGGTCTGATTTTGGAGCACTTTTTTGGCCTGCCGGTCGATGTCGGTGTTTTTGTCGGGGATGCTGTCCTGTTTTTGTTGGGCGCAGCGGTGATGGGCAAGGCTTTTGCTGCCACCATCATTTTAAGTACCATCGTTTACCCGACCTTCTTTTCGCTGTTTGGCAAAATTCCCTTTTTGACCAGCCTCACCGACGATAAGCTGATGGCGGCCATCTATGCCGGACTGCTGATGGGAGCGGGAATCGGTTTGGTCATCAAGGTGGGTGGCTCCACCGGAGGCATGGACATCCCGCCGATTATCCTGCACAAGCTGTTCGGCCTCTCCATTCCGGTGATGATCTATGTGGGGGACACAGCGCTGCTGCTGATTCAGGCGATCTATTCCTCGACAGAGCAGGTGCTGTACGGCATCCTGGTGGTTCTGCTGAGCAGCATCGTGATGGATAAGGTGCTGATTATGGGACAGAAGCAGACTCAGGTTGTGGTAATCAGCCCGCAATATGAAAAGATCAACCAGATGATTCACCAGCAGATGGACCGCGGTTCCACCCTGCTGCACGCCACCACCGGCCTGGAAAAGTCGGATCAGAAGGTGGTTATGACCGTAATCTCGAATCGCCAGCTTGCGCATCTCAACGAACTGATTCTGCAGATCGATCCCCAGGCGTTCGTTGTTGCCAGCGAGGTGAACGAGGTCAAAGGCAGAGGCTTTACCTTGAGCAAATTGTCGAAAAATATCGCGGAGAAATAAGCTGCTTTGCTGGAAATATTTTCTGAAACAAATTTTAAATCCAGACCCCTTCCTTTTCCTATTTTGATATGTTACAATAGTCTATAAATAAAAGGGAGGTCGTGATCTTTATGCAAAAGAAGTTTTTGGGAGCGCTGGGAATGGCGTTGGTCCTGATGACCGGCACGATGGCGATGCCGGTGCAGGTCTGCGCAAAGGATTATCAGGATCGCGAGGTGATTCTGGACACAGGCTTTGTCCTGGACACCGACTACACGCTGCAGCTGGCCAATCCCTCGGAAGATATTTCCACGACGGAAAGCTATTATTATATCACGGGTTCCTCCGATCCGGATGATCCTTTGACCTGCAACGGGGAAGAGGTGGCGGACCGCGGCATCTACGGCAGCTTCGGCATCTATGCTTCGCTGGAGATGGGGGAGAATGAATTTGTGTTTGAAAATGGAGAGGACACCGTTTCCCTCACCATTACACGAACCGAACCCTCCACTTCGGGCGGCGGAATCGCAACTATTACAAACCTGCGGCGGATGGGGCCGAGCTCGGACGATATTGCCAAAGCAGGGGACACCTATCAGATTCGGTGTACAGCTCCGGCCAATGGAGAGGTAACCGCCACCATTGGAGGGGAAACCTACGTCTTGGAACAGGAAGCAATTGCCACAACCGGTGTGGAGGCTTACTATTCCACCGAGATCACCCTTCCCGATGTCGCCGACGGCCAGGTGGAGAATCTGGGACAGATCCAGTACAAACTGACCTTTGACGGGACAACCTCCTCGGGAACATCGGAGGGAGATCTGTATGTGACCGGCAAGGACGCCTATGTGATTGTGCGGGTCAACCAAAATTCGGCTATCCTGTATGAGGACGGGGAGGACGGCTCCAATCATGTCTCTTTGCTCAGCCCGGGAGCGGTGGATGCGGTGGTCGACTGCACCGACGGTTATTTTCAGCTGAGCATGGGCAGCTGGATCAGCAAATCCTACGTTGATATTTTAGAAGACCAGACCGAATGGGCAGACACCGTCACCGATACCAGCTACACGGCAGGGGATGACGGGGAATATCTGGTCCTGTCCGGAAATGCGTCCCCTTCCTTTAAGGCTTATAACACGAGCGAGAAGGTGACCATCCGCTTTTACAACACAACGGGCATCGAGCTGGACCGCATCAACAGCAACCTTTTTTCCTCGATGACCATCCGCGAGGAGGACGGCAACACCACGCTGGAATTTTATAAGCGGGACAGCGTTGAAACAGTTGGTTACGACATAAGCTACGACGGGAATGGCAACACCACTGTCTTCTTTAATCCAAAGGCGTCGGTGGGCAGCGAGAGCGCTCCGCTGAAAAATATGACCATTGTGGTTGACCCGGGACATGGTGGCCTGGATGGTGGCGCTCAGGGCGTCCTGTACGGCATTGGCCCGGTGGAGAAGGACATCACCATGGCCCACGCGCTGGTCCTGCAGAATCGCTTGGAGAGTTTGGGTGCGCAGGTGATTCTAGCTGTATCGCCGGATCAGGACAACTCCACCAAGGTGGAAATGACCGACCGCGTCGAGCTGGCAAAAGAAAATGGGGCGGACTTTTATATCTCGTTGCACTGCAACAGTATCGCAGCCAATTCCAATGGACTCAAGCCCAGCGGCACAGAAATTTACTATTATGAAAATAACTCCAAGCTGCTGGCCGATTCCATTCTGGAAAAGATCACCGAATACAACAATCGAGATGCGCGGAAGGTCATTTACGGAAACTTTTATGTTACCCGCAACCCAATCTGCCCTTCCATGCTGGTCGAGATGGGATTTATCAGTAACCCTGTCGAATACGATGAATTGTGCAGCCCGGATTCGATGTACCAGACAGCCAATGCGATTGCAGATGCGCTGATCGAATATGTAGAAGAATAAGATTTCAGCGTTCTGCCTCTGAAATGGAGGACAGAACGCTGTTTTTTTGCATAAAAAAATAAAATTAAGACAAATGTGTATAGATGAAAAGTGAGAAAAGTGGCTGATAATATAAAATACAGGTAACAAACAGGGAAGAAAATAGTCACTATATAAAGGGAAACAGATACCCAGAAAATATTCCTCAAATGTAAAGGAGGCTTATCCCGTGACGAATATCTTTTTTTGCTCCCTGCTTGAAGCGTCGATTATTGTTTCTGTGGCAATTTTGCTGCTGCTGATTTTTCATAAACGCCTGACACAATATTCTCCCAGCTGTCGCATGATCTTCTGGATGATTTTGGCCTGCCGCCTGTTGATTCCCTGCCCGGTCGGTATTCTTTATTTTGGTACCCCGCCCCATAATACGGCTTTGGCGGTTGGGTTAGGAATCGTCTGGCTGATCGGTGCAGTGCTATTGTTTGGCGGTCACCTGCTTGCTTATCTTCGCTTTGAAAGAAAAATGCAGCGGGGAAGGGCAGCCAGTGCATTGTCCATGTCGGAACAGTATCAGATCCAGGCGGTTTTCGAAAAAGTAAAGGCTGCCCTAGGGGTAAAATCTTCGGTCGAACTGTGGATTTCCGCTGAGGCTTCCGGTCCGATGCTGCTGGGTTTTCTGCGGCCCAAGGTTGTGCTGCCCGACTGTATGCTGGCGCAGGAAAAACTGGAGATGATCTTCCGCCACGAGCTGCTGCACCAACGCCGGCATGACTGCTGGTACCGTCTGCTGATGCTGCTCACCCAATCGGTGCACTGGTTCAATCCACTGGTGTGGTTGATGGCAAGGCGCGCAGCGGAGGATTTGGAAAGCGCCTGCGACCGCAGTGTCATCAAGGGACAGAGCCGGGAGTTTGTCGAAGAATATGCCCAGGCCCTGCTGGAGACGGCAAAATGCCTGCTTCAGAGAAAGAAGGTGCGGCAGACGGTGCTGGTTTCCTATCTTTCCTCGGGTGCACAGCGCCTGAAGGAGCGGCTGGTGGAACTGTTCCAGCCGACCCGCCGGGAAGGAGGACCACTGATTATTTTGTTGGCCCTGTTGGCTGTTTTGGGAATTTATATTGTGTAGGGAAACAAACGAATTTAAAGGAAATTCAAAATCCCAAGGCCTGTATTGGTTGTAATGGCTGTAAGAATATGGTATAATATTAGCTGAAAGCACAATGCTGCAAGATTACTTTTCCAAAAAACAACGCCTGTGAGAGGGCGATCGTTATTTTGTCTTTGGACACAGGAGGAATGAAGTATGAACGTTGAAAACAACAATCAGCCGACTGGCAGCCTGAAAATTTCCCAGGATGTCCTGGCAACCATCGCAAATTTTGCGTCGGAGGAGATTGACGGCGTCGTTTCGCTGGCGAACACCTATGCGCCGATTAAGAGCCTGCTGAAAAGAGGAAGCATCGGCCGGCCGATTCAGATCAGCCTCAACGACGATGTTGCCGTTATCGATATCAGTGTCAACCTGAAATATGGCGCGAATATTCCACAGGTGGCGGAGGCGCTGCAGAAGACGGTCAAGGACGCAGTCCAGAACATGACCGGCATCACCGTTTCCAAGGTAAACGTGCATGTTGCGGGCATCGTTTTCCCGCAGACCGCGCCTGCAACCGTTGAAGAGTAAGCGCATTTGCTCCCGTCAGGGATAACAGCTGTTTGAAAAAGCATAGACCAGGTTTTGTGCCTCCGGCATAAAGCCGGAAAGGACAAAACATGAGCACAAAACGACATCAGGCCAGACAGGACGCGTTCTGTCTGCTTTTTGAAAAAACATTTACCGACGAGGATATCGATCAGATCATCGAAGGGGCAACACAGACCAGGGATTTGCAGGTGGACCGCTTCACACTGGATCTTGCCAAGGGAACGGTCGAGCACCTGCAGGAGATCGACGCCCTGATTGAGCCAAAGCTGAAAAACTGGAAGCTCTCTCGCCTGTCTCGCGTTTCCCTTTCGGTTCTGCGCATGGCAGTGTATGAGCTGAAATATCTGACAGATATTCCAGCAGGGGTCACCATCAATGAGGCAGTGGAGCTGACCAAACAGTATGCCAGCGACGATGAGTACGCTTTTGTCAACGGTGTACTCGGCGCTGTTGCCAAAGATTTGGGCCGCACCGAATAGGCTCTGCAAAGAATAGAATCATAAAGACAGGGTGAAAAAAATGTCCTATTATTTGGGAATCGATACCAGCAATTATACAACCTCGGCGGCTGTGTTTGACAGTGGAACCGGAAAGGTTGTCCACCGCAAAAAGCTGCTGCCGGTTGCCGAAGGTTCCCTGGGGCTCAAGCAAAGCGACGCTGTATTTGCGCATGTCAAACAGCTCCCCCAGATTTTGGAGGAGCTGTTTTTTGCTTTGCCCTCCATTTCTCTTGCAGCGGTGGGCGTTTCCGCACGTCCCAGAAACGCGGCCGATTCCTACATGCCGTGCTTTTTGACCGGGAAGCTGGCCGCCAGCGCGATCTGCTCGGCAAACCGCCTGCCGCTGTATGAGTTTTCGCACCAGTGCGGCCACATCGCAGCGGCCTTGTATTCAGCCGGTAAGCTGGATCTGATGCAAAAGGAATTTATCGCCTTCCACTTTTCGGGCGGCACAACCGAATGCGTCCATGTCGCGCCGGACAAGCAAACGGTCTTTGGAACCGAGATTCTCTATCACTCGCTCGATCTCAAGTGCGGGCAGGCAATCGATCGGGTAGGGGGAATGTTGGGTCTGCCGTTTCCGGCAGGTAAAGAGTTGGATCGGCTCTCCCTGCAGGCAGACAAGCACTTTCCGGTCAAGGTGACCTTTAAAGATGGGAACTGCTGTGTCTCCGGGCTGCAGAACCAGTGTGAAAAACTGCTGCGCCAGGGTGAAAGCAGGGAGAATATCGCGCGTTTTTGCATCGATTCGGTTTGCAGGATTGTCGAGGAGATGACCCGCAACATTATTGCGGATTATCCTGGGTTGCCGCTCATCTTTTCGGGGGGCGTGATGTCCAACAGCATCATCAGCAAAAAGATTGCCAGGGAGTTCGGCGGCTTTTTTGCCGCGCCGGAATTTTCCGCGGACAACGCTGCAGGGACCGCAATCTTAGCGGCAGTGAGGGATGGTGTCCGTTTTGAATGAAATTTTGACCGTCTCACAGCTCAACCGTTATGTGAAAAGTGTCTTGGATGGAGATTTCAGGCTGCGGGACCTTTTTTTGCGGGGGGAAATCTCCAACTATACCCGCCACTACCGAAGCGGCCACCTCTACTTTACCCTAAAAGAGGGAGGGAGCGCGGTCAAGGCGGTGATGTTTGCCGGTTATGCGCAGGAGCTTGCGTTCGAGCCGGAAAACGGGATGGCTGTTATTCTGCGCTGCTCGGTTTCCCTGTATGAGCGGGATGGAAGCTATCAGATCTATGTCTATGAGATGCAGCCGGACGGCAGAGGAGCTTTGCAGGTCGCGTTTGAGCAGCTCTACCGCAAATTGCAGGTGCAGGGGCTGTTTGACGAAACAAATAAAAAGCCGATTCCGCGCTTTGCACAGCGCATCGGTGTGGTGACTTCGGAAACGGGAGCCGCGCTGCAGGATATCCTCAATATCCTTTCCCGCCGCTGCCCGATGGCGCAGGTGGTGCTTGCTCCCGCGCTGGTACAGGGAAGGGAGGCTCCCGACTCTCTGATCGCCGCCTTGCAGGCGCTGGATGAGTGGGGAAAATGTGACGTCATCATTATCGGCCGCGGCGGCGGCTCAATGGAGGATCTCTGGTGCTTTAACGATGAGCGGTTGGTGCGGCAGATTGTGGCTTGTCACACGCCAATCATTTCAGCGGTGGGGCACGAGACCGATTTTACACTGTGCGATTATGCTGCTGACCTAAGGGCACCGACGCCTTCAGCTGCCGCGGAGCTTGCCAGCGTCAAGATGGAGGAGCTGGAGGAGCGTCTGGAAATACTTGCGGACCGTACAAAGCGTGCTGCTGGACACTGCCTTGCACAAAAGGAGCAGCAGCTGCAGCGTCTGTCCTTGCAGCTTACCCACCTTACGCCGGAAAGGCGGCTGCAAGAATATGCAGAAAAATTGCAAAATCTTTGGAATATGATACAATCTTCGGAAAAAAGTGTTATAATAAAAAAACAGGAGGCACTGCGACTGCAGTCCGCGCGCTTGCAGGCTCTGGATCCGATGGCGCGTTTGGCCGGCGGATACAGCATAGTGCTGAAGGATGGCCGTGTGTTGTCCTCAATACAGCAGGTGCAGGAAGGCGATCACCTGCAGGTGCGCCTGCACGATGGCACGCTGCGCGTCCTGACAGAGGAAGTAACTCCCTTAAAGGAGTGTGAAAAATGCCGGAAAAATTAAACTTTGAAGAGTCCCTGCAGAAGCTGGAGGAAATCGCAGAAAAGCTGGAGCAGGGCAATATCAATCTGGACGAGTCGGTAGAGCTGTACGCGCAGGCCAGCAAACTGGTTGTGGCCTGCCAGAAGAAGCTGGGCGCCGCACAGCTGAAGCTCGAAAAGCTGGAGCCAAAGCCAATGGAGGAGAAGCAGGAGCAAAAGGAGGAGCAGGATGTATAATTTTCAGCAGCGATTAGAGCAGTGCGCGGCGCTGACCGAGCAAACGCTTGATCTGTATCTGCCTCAACAGGAGGGAGACCATGTCACCGAAGCAATGCGATACAGCCTGCTGGGCGGTGGAAAACGCCTGCGGGCAGCGCTGGCGTTGGAGTTTTGCCGCACTCTCTGCGCAGATCAGCAGCCAGCTTTGCCTTTTGCCTGTGCTCTGGAAATGGTGCATGCATACTCGCTGATTCACGATGATCTGCCTTGCATGGACGACGACGATATGCGCCGCGGCAAACCCTCCTGCCACATCGCTTTTGGGGAAGCGGTTGCGCTTCTAGCCGGGGACGGGCTGTTGACCAAAGCTTTTGAGGTGCTTGCCACTCACAGCTGCCTGCCGCCGGAGCGGACCCTGCAGGCGGTGCAGGTGCTCGCACAGGCTGCTGGACATCTGGGAATGATTGGCGGGCAGCGGATGGATCTGGAAAATGAAAAGATGCAGGCCGAGATTGAGCGGGTCGAACAGACCGACCGGCTAAAGACTGGGGCGCTCATCTGTGCGGCGGCAAAGCTGGGATGTATCGCCGCCGGAGCAGATGAGGAAAGGATCCTGCTGGCAGAAAGCTATGCGCAAAAGGTTGGCCTGGCCTTTCAGATTACCGACGACATATTGGACTGCACCGGCGACGAAAAAACGCTGGGCAAGCCGACCGGTTCCGATGAGCAGAACCACAAGACAACCTATGTTTCGGTGTACGGTGTGGAGCAGGCGCGTCAGGTGGCGCAGCAGCTGCTAGAACAGGCAAAATGTGACCTGGACAGTATGAAGCTGGAAGAGCAGGCAAACTTTTTGTACGACTTGGCTGATTATGTTCTGGAACGGCGTCATTAACCCTTTCGCCTTTATCATAAGGAACGGAATAGAATTTAAGGAATGAGTTAGATGGGAAATATCACCTTTATTTTCAGCAATTATTATATTGACGTCGCCTTTCTTGCCTGGCTGATCGCCCAGGTACTAAAAACGCTGCTTGCATTCTTCTTGACGAAGGAAATAGTCTGGGAGAGAATGGTGGGCGCCGGCGGCATGCCGAGCTCCCACTCCGCTTTGGTGTGCTCGTTGACCGTTGCACTGGAGCGCAAACTGGGATTTACCTCGCCGGAATTTGCTATTGCCCTGGTCATCGCTGCGGTCGTCATGTACGACGCGATGGGTGTTCGCCGTGCGGCAGGTGAGCAGGCAAAGGTATTGAACAAAATTGTCGAGCTTACATACGACAACATCAAAGAGATGTTTATGCCGGAAAAAAAGGTCGATATCAAGAATCTTTTTATCCGCCGCAAGAATATGGAGATCGATCCTGAAGAGGCACGCAAACGCGAGGAGGGCAGGGCGCTGCTCAAGGAGCTGCTGGGACATACTCCATTGGAGGTTCTGGCTGGAGCAGTGCTGGGAATCACGGTTGCCATGTTGATACCGGTATTTTAAATGTAGACAGGAGCATCGGACAGATGATGTCAAGCATATTGGACACAATCTCTTCGCCGGAAGATCTGAAAAATCTTCCGTTTGAAGAGCTGGAGCCGCTGTGTACAGAGATAAGAGAAACGCTGATTCAAACAACGGCGAAGACAGGGGGACATCTGGCCTCCAATTTGGGGACGGTGGAGCTGACAGTTGCGCTCCACCGGATTTTTGACTGCCCTGCAGATCAGATTGTCTGGGATGTGGGGCACCAGTGCTACACGCATAAACTGCTGACCGGGCGCAGAGAGCGCTTTTCGACGCTGCGTCAGGAGGGGGGGATCTCCGGATTCCCCAAGCACAACGAAAGTGAATACGATGCCTTTGTCGCGGGCCATTCCAGCACCTCCATCTCGGTGGCGTCGGGTTTGGCGCGCGCCAAAAAGCTGCAGGGGGACCAGCACCACGTCATCGCTGTCATCGGGGACGGGGCGTTCACCAGCGGCTTGGCGTATGAAGGGGCAAACAACGCGGCCCGTTTTGGGGACAATCTGATTGTCATTCTCAACGACAACAAGATGTCCATCTCCAAAAATGTCGGGGCGTTTTCCAAATACCTTTCCAAAATCCGTTCCAGACCAGCCTATTTTCGCACAAAGGATACGGTAGAATCGATCTTTAATCGTGTGCCGCTGGTGGGCAAACCGCTCAACCGCACAATCCAGAAGTGCAAGAATACGATCAAAGCTGTCGTCTACGGCAGTAATTGGTTTGAGGATATGGGCTTTTATTATCTGGGCCCCATCGACGGCCACAATCTGGAGACGCTGTGCGATGTCCTGGAGCGGGCAAAGGAGCTGCACCGCCCGGTTTTTCTGCATGTGGAGACACAAAAAGGCAAGGGCTACAGCTATGCGGAGGAAAATCCGGGAGAATATCACGGGACCTCCGGCTTTGATATCGATACAGGCAAGGCATTCCAGGCGGCGGGGACCAACTTTTCAAACGAGTTTGGACTCTACCTGACCGAGCTTGGCAAGCAGGATAAGCGGATCTGTGCCATTACGGCGGCGATGAAGTACGGCACCGGGCTCAACCATTTTTCCCATGCGTTCCGACAGGAAGGGCGTTTCTTTGATGTGGGGATCGCCGAGCCGCATGCGGTCACCTTCGCAGGTGGACTTGCCGCAAATGGAATGATCCCAGTGTTTGCGGTTTACTCCTCCTTCTTGCAGCGGTGTTATGATGAGATTATTCACGACCTCTCCATCGAAAAGCAGCATGTGATTATCGGAATCGACCGGGCGGGGATTGTCGGCAACGATGGGGAAACCCATCAGGGGTTGTTTGACGTCGCAATGCTTTCCAGTGTTCCGGGCATCACTGTCTATTCTCCGGCCACCTATGAGGAGCTGCGCAAAACGTTGTACGAAAGCATCTACCATCAGACCGGCGTCTGCTGTGTGCGTTATCCAAGGGGCGGGGAGGAAAAGCTCCCTGCTGGATTTGCGCCGGACGAAGCCTGGTCGGTCCGCAGCATTTCCCCAAAGTCTCCGCGCGAAAAGCTGGGGCTTGTCACCTATGGCAAGGAGACGGTGCAGGTTTGCAAGGCAGCGGAACAGCTCAAGGAACAGGGTGTTGCGGTCTCTGTCCTGAAGCTGTTGCGCCTGTTGCCTTTCCCAGAGGATTCGCTGCGTCCCTTGATGGGCTGCGACGCGATCCTGTTTGTGGAAGAGGGAATCCAGAGCGGAGGCATTGGACAGATGTTTGGCGAGAAGTTGCTGGAGCGGCAGTATCGCGGCGAGTACCGCATCCTTGCGGTGGATAACCGCTTTGTCGAGCAGGCCTTAACCGACCGCGCGCTGGCGCTGACCGGATTGGACGCGGCAGGCATTGTGCGCACCTGTCAAACCTGGCTGGGGATAGCGGCCGATTAGATCGAGTTTTATTTGGGAGGATTATCGTGAAAGAGCGATTGGATATTGTTCTCGTGCAGAGAAAACTTGCGGCAAGCCGCGAAAAAGCAAAAAGCATCATTATGGAGGGGCTGGTCTACGTCAATGGGCAGAAGTCCGACAAGCCGGGCACCCCTGTCAAAGAGGATGACCAGATTGAAATTCGCGGGGAAGTTCTGCGCTATGTCAGCCGCGGTGGAAAAAAACTGGAAAAGGCGATGCAGGTATTTCCGATCCAGCTGGATGGGCGCGTCTGCATCGACATCGGCGCCTCCACCGGCGGCTTCACCGACTGCATGCTGCAAAACGGTGCGGTGAAGGTCTACTCGGTGGATGTTGGCTACGGCCAGCTGGCGTGGTCGCTGCGTAACGATCCAAGGGTCGTCAATCTGGAGCGGACCAATATCCGCTACATCACCGAGGAACAGGTTCCGGAGCTGGTCGATTTTATTTCGGTCGACGTCTCATTTATCTCCCTGACACTGGTGCTGCCGGTGGCCTGGAAGCTGCTGAAAGAAGGCGCCGAAATGGTATGCCTTGTGAAGCCGCAGTTTGAGGCGGGAAAGGATAAGGTCGGCAAAAAGGGCGTGGTGCGAGAGCCGCAGATTCACCGCGAAGTGATCGAAAAGGTTGTCGACTGCGCCCAGCAGTTGGGCTTTTCCATTATGGGTCTGGATTTTTCTCCGATCAAAGGTCCGGAAGGAAATATCGAATATCTTCTTTTCTTGCAAAAACCGGTTGGGGCGGAGCAGGCACAGCTTTGCTTAAACGAAGGAAGCGTTGGCCAGGTGGTGCAAAACGCCCACGAAAGTTTGTCTTAAGTGGAGGGTTTGCACGATGAATATTTTGCTGATTCCCAATCTGGGGAAAAAAAATGCCTACGAATGTACCTGTGAGGTCATCAAAAAGCTGACAAACTACGGCTGCAGCTGCTGGATGTTTGAGGAGCGGCTGGCAGATTTTGTCGGACAGCCGGTGCAGATGATGACGCCGCAACAGTCGATGGATTTAATCATCTCGATCGGAGGGGACGGGACAATTATCCACAGCGCGAACCATGCGCTGCAGCTGGATTGTCCGGTCTTGGGCATCAATGCAGGCAGGCTGGGCTTTTTAACCGAGATTGAATACAACGATCTGGACCGGCTGGAGGATGTGGTGCAGGGACGGTATACCATCCAGCCCCGCATGATGCTGCATGCCACCGTCATCAAACCGGACAGCCGGTTGGAATTTTCGGCGCTCAACGATGTTGTGCTGACCACCGGGCCGCTGGGAAAAATGGTTGATATCGATGTAGAGATGAAGAGTGGATTTTTAAACAGCTATCGGGCGGATGGCCTTATCTTTGCTACGCCGACCGGCTCGACCGCCTACGCGATGAGTGCGGGTGGACCGATCGTTTATTCCTCCATCGAGTGCATTTCCATCACGCCAGTTTGTCCACATTCGCTCTTTTCCCGCACGATTCTGCATTCTCCGGATGAGATTTTCACAGTCCGAGGTAAACACATCAACAACTCCGAAATTTTATATCTGTCGGTGGATGGAGAAAACCGCCTGCGCATCGATCCGGGCGACTGCGTTGTAATCTCAAAGGATGAGAAGTACGTCAAGTTTATCAACTTTGGCTCAAAAAATTATTATGAAAAGCTGAACAAAAAGATTTTGGGGAGATGATAAAATTGAAGAAATCCAAGCGCCATGAGAAAATTTTGGAGCTGATTGCGCGGTATGAGATTGAAACGCAGGAGGAGCTGCAGGATCGCCTGAACGAGGAAGGTTTTTCAGTGACGCAGGCAACCGTTTCGCGCGACATCAAGGATCTGCGCCTGATTAAAACAGCTTCGCTCAATGGCGGCTATCACTACACCGTCAACCATTCGGGGAAGAGCGGGCGGGAGGAGCTGGCGTTTAAATTTCATGCCATCTTTGCCGAGGCTGTCGAAGGGATTAAATCCGCGCAGAATCTGGTGGTTGTCAAGTGCTATACCGGCATGGCAAATGCGGTGTGCGCGGCGCTGGATAGCCTCTCCTGGCCTGGCCTTGTGGGGACAATCGCCGGAGACGACACCATCCTGCTGGTGATGCAGGACAATCAGTCAGCGGAAAACATCGTAGCCGAGCTGTACAAGCTGGCGCAGTAAAAAGGAAGATTGCAAGATGCTCTCACAGTTGTACATCAAAAATATCGCTGTCATTTCGGAGGCTTCCATCGATTTTGGCCCGCGCTTCAATGTCTTTACCGGTGAGACCGGTGCCGGTAAAACGATTCTGGTTTCTGCCATCAACGGAGTGCTGGGCGCACGGATGAGCCGGGATATTATCCGCAGTGGGGAGGACAGCGCCTATGTTTCGGCACTGTTTACGCAGCTGCCACAGGATGTCTGCGCCAAAATTGAGGAGATGGGCTTTGAGATGCAGGATGATACCCTGCTCATCGCGCGGGAGGTGGGCAGCCGTAACCTCTGCAAGGTCAATGGTCGGCCGGCGACGGTGCAGCTGCTGCGGGAGATCGCCTCGATGCTGATTGATGTCCATGGACAAAAGGACAACCACCGCTTGCTCTCGCCAGAAAACCACATCGCCTACATCGATGCCTTTGGCGGATTGGAGGATTGCCGCCGGGAGTATCAGGTGTTGTACGAAAAGATTCTAGAAGTGCGCAACCAGCTGGAGCGAGTTAACCGGCATGACCGGGAAAAGGAGCATCAGGTCGACCTGCTGACCTATCAGATAGGCGAAATTGAGTCCGCAGCCCTGCATCCTGGCGAGGAGGAAGAACTCCTTTTAAAGCGCGACCAGATCGCCAATGCCGAGAGGATCATCCGCTTGCTCAGCCAGTCCAAGCAGCTGCTGGATGGGGAGGAGGAAGTCTCCGGAATTTTGCAGATGTTCGAGGAGCTCACCAATAACTTAAGCCAGCTTACGCACTTCCTGCCACAGATGGAGCCGCTGGCTATGCGGATGGAGGAGATCGGTTACGACCTTTCCGACTGCGCGGGCGATTTGGGCAACTATCTGGATCAGATGGACTATCAGCCGCAGGAGCTGGAACAGGTGGAGGAGCGCCTGGACCTGATCTACCGGCTCAAGCGCAAATATGGCAACTCGGTCGAGGAAATTTTAGAGTACCTGGAAAAGAGCCGCGAACAGTTGCAGCAGCTAAACCTGTCAGAAGAGAAGGCACAGGAGCTGCAGGAAGAATATCTGCGTCTAAAGCCGCAGGTGCAGCAGGCGGCGGACCTGCTGACCAGCCGCCGGCACAAGGCGGCCAAGGAATTTTTATCGCGGGTAAAAAAAGAGCTGGAATTTCTCAACATGCCTTCGGTGCGGCTAAGTGTCAGCGCAGGGCGCAGCGGCTGGAAGCCGGATGGACAGGACGAGCTGGAATTTTTAATCAGCTCCAATGCAGGCGAAGAGCCGAAGCCGTTGGCAAAAATTGCCTCGGGCGGCGAGCTTTCCCGCGTGATGCTCTCGATTAAAAACGTGCTGGCGCAGAAGGACCGGGTGGGAACGGCGGTCTTTGACGAGATCGATACCGGCGTCAGTGGCAAGGCGGCGCAGAAGATCGGGCAAAAGCTGCAGGAGGTTTCGCACAACCGCCAGGTAATCTGCGTCACTCACCTGGCGCAGGTGGCGGTCTATGCTGACCACCACCTGCTCATCGAGAAGGCCGAACAGGACGGCCGCACCTTTACCACCATCAAGCCGCTGGAGGGGAGGGGCCGCGTGGAGGAGATCGCCCGGATGATTTCGGGCGAGAATCTCACCGAAACCGCCATCCAAAATGCCCGCGAGATGCTGGCACTGGCAAATGAATAGAACGATTCGTTTTCCCTCTTTTTTTGTCCCTTTGAGAGGGTGAAAATGATCTTCTTTGTGGTGAAAAAAGATGTTCTTTGTCTACAATTTCTATTCGAAATCTCGTAGAGTTTTTTTCGGAAAACTGTAAGAGTTATAGCCTAAAGTAGATAATATTAGAAATACCTTCCCCGCCAAAGACCTCACACCGAAGAAGACAAGAAAACCGCATCAGTATGCGCTTTTTTAGCAAATCTCTTTCCCGCAAAAAGGCAAATATCTCCCCCAAAAAGCAGCCCAAAACAGAGGGTGTAAGGGGCTAAAAATACTCTACAAATGTCCTAAAGTGTCACCCGTTTGGGGGGTCGAAATGGGTGATAGAAATTCTGCCCTTTTTGTTGTACAATAAAATGTATAGATCTTAGGAAAAAGACGACGGGGCCTGTGCGCTATTAAAAAGAGTGAACGCCCATACCCAAAGGAGGATCATAGATGAAACAAAGATTATTCGCACTGATAACGGCACTGTGCATGGCGGCAACGGCGTTGCCAGCTGTCTTTGCGGACGGCGGGGAAAGCGGAGAGCTGACCATCGGAACGAGCACGCAGGAGCAATGCTCCTGCGTTGCCCTCTGCACAGAGGGCAACATAAATCCTGATTGCCCGGTGTGCAGTCTGGACCCCAGCGCCTGCGAGGGCACACCGCTTCGGCCCATGCTGTTCGGCGCACCGAGGGCGGGAGATGTACTCTACCTCGATGAGAACGGCGTTCAACAAACTGCAACCAATGCCATACAGGTTGCAAAAAGCGATACCCAGTGGGATGGCGGCTGGTATGTAGCGCAGGGCGACATCACCATCGGCAGCCAGGATACTCCTCAGCGTGTCGCCGTCAGCGGAGAGGTGCACCTGATTTTGGCCGACGGCTGTACCCTCACCGTCAACGGCGGCATCGGAGTGGGGGATGGCACCAGCCTCACCATCTACGCCCAGTCCACCGGCAGTTCTATGGGCACGCTGATCGTTCAGAATGTGGATGTCTACAACGCCGGCATCGGCGGCGGCTATTATGGCGACGGCGGAGAGATTACCATCAAGGGCGGCGAAGTCGATGCGACCGGCGGCTGGTATGGCGCGGGCATCGGCGGCGGTTTTAAGAACGGCGGCGGAGAGATCACCATCAGCGGCGGCAAAGTGGATGCGAACGGCGGCAGTTGGGGTGCTGCGGGCATCGGCGGCGGCTATGGTGGCGGCGGCGGAGAGATTACCATCAACGGCGGCAAAGTGGATGCGACCGGCGGCAGTTATGGCGCGGGTATCGGCGGCGGCGATAGTGGCGCCGGTGGAACAATCACCATCAAGGGCGGCGAAGTCGATACAACCGGCGGCGGAGGTGCTGCTGGCATCGGCGGCGGCTATAATGGCGGAGGAGGAGAGATTACCATCAGCCATGGCAAAGTCACTGCGACCGGCGGCGATTATGGTGCTGGCATCGGCGGCGGCAGTGGTGGCGGCGGCAATATCACCATCGAAGGTGGCGAGGTCACTGCAACCGGTGGTATTAATGCTGCGGGCATCGGCGGCGGAGCGGCTAGCGATAGCAGCGGCAGCTTTTCCACCGGCACCGATGGCAATGCGGTCATCTTTGCCAGCGGTGGTTTTGTCGGCAGTGCTATCCAGGACAATGATGATACCAGCGCTTGGAGCGGTGTGATCTTCCAGGGAGGTCTGGGCAAGGTGTACGGCACCAATGTCACCCCAACCCAGGACTTTACCATTCCAAGCGACAAAACGCTGACCATTGAAGAGGGCAAAACCCTGACCATTCAAACCGATCTGACTATGCAGAACGAGGGCACCATCCAGAACGAGGGCACCATTCAAAACGACGGCACCATCCAAAACGACGGATTGATCGACGGCGACGGCACCATCCAGAACGATGGCACCATCACCGGCGACGGAACCATCGCCTGCACGGTAATCGAGCCAACCCAACCGCAGCCACCGCAGCCGACCACCCCAGAACCCACCGTACCCGCAGACACCGACCACACAGTGCAGAGCGGCAGCGGGCAGCAGGCGGACGAGGAGAACACCGGCTTGCCGAGCTTGTGGGAGCGGGCCATCCAGCGCATCCGCTCGACCCCGGTCGGCGGCAGATTGAAAATTTACATCGGAAGCTACACCGCCATCCCGGACAAGGTGCTGGATGCACTGCGCAGCCGCGCGGTGACCGCAACCTTCTACGACGCTGACGGCGTCGAGGTGACCCTCCCGGCAGGTCAAGTTCCTCCGGCAAATGTGCTTGCTTCGTGGACGCTGCGGCAGCTCGGCAACTACCTCGCACAGGAACAGGAACAGCAGGAGCAAACCCAAACAGCACAGCAGCAAGCCTCAACCCCAACCGAGAGCGCAACTGAAACCCCAGCATCCGACACCGGCAAGCCCAACCCGGAGACTGGCGCAGGCGCCACCCCGGCCGCGGCACTGCTGGTCGCTGTTGTCGCGCTGACAGGGCTGGGCTTTACCCTCAAACGCAGATAGCCCGCAGGACAGCCCACCGGCGGACTTGACAAGCAGGAAATTTTGTATTATAATCCGTTTTAACAGCAATGAAGGGAACAAGTAGCGATTCTGATGCCACCCAGAGAGCTTCCGGCCGGTGAAAGGAAGTGTGGCTGCGATTTGGCGAATACCTCCCGGAGCTGCCGCCCGAACCGCTTGTGCGCAGTAGGCGCGGCCGGTCAATCTCCGTTATGGGATTAGGGTATCAAGCGGCTTTCTCGATAGAGAAGTTCGGTACCTGCTGAGGCCGTCCTTCGTGAGGAGGCGGTAAATAGAGGTGGTAACGCGTTTTTTCGCCCTCTGCTTTTTGAGCCGGAAGATACCGGCAGAGAAAGCGGAGGGCTTTTTGTTTTGGTTCCTCCGCAAAATTTCACAAATCGAACTGGAGGAAAAGAAGATGACAATCTACGACGAGCTCAAACGTCGCGGCCTGATTGCACAGGTGACCGACGAGGAAGAGATCAAGGAACTGATTAACAGCGGCAAGGCGACCTTTTACATCGGCTTCGACTGTACAGCAGATAGCCTGACCGCCGGCCACTTTATGGCGCTGACCCTGATGAAGCGCCTGCAGCAGGCGGGCAACCGTCCGATCGCGCTGATCGGCGGCGGCACCACCATGATCGGCGACCCATCCGGCCGCACCGATATGCGCAAGATGCTGACAAAAGAGGACATTGACCACAACGCCGAGTGCTTCAAGCGCCAGATGGAACGCTTCATCGAATTCGGTGAAGGCAAAGCGATGATGCTCAACAACGCCGACTGGCTGATGAGCCTGAACTACATCGAGCTGTTGCGCGAGGTGGGTGCCTGCTTCAGCGTCAACCGGATGTTGACCGCGGAATGTTACAAACAGCGCATGGAGAAGGGCCTCAGCTTCCTGGAATTTAACTACATGATTATGCAGAGCTACGACTTCTACCATATGTTCCAGCACTACGGCTGCAACATGCAGTTTGGCGGCGACGACCAGTGGAGCAACATGCTTGGCGGCACCGAGCTGATCCGCCGCAAGCTGGGCAAGGACGCCTACGCCATGACCATCACCCTGCTCACCGATTCGCAGGGAAAGAAAATGGGCAAGACCGCCGGCAACGCGGTCTGGCTGGACGCCAACAAGACCACCCCGTACGAGTTCTTCCAGTACTGGAGAAACGTCGACGACGCGGACGTCATCAAGTGCCTGAAGATGCTGACCTTTATCCCGATCGAGGAGATCGAGGCGATGGAAAGCTGGGAGGGCGCGCAGCTCAACGTCGCTAAAGAGAAGCTGGCCTTTGAGCTGACCGCGATGGTACACGGCGAGGAGGAGGCGCAGAAGGCGCTGGATGCTTCCAAGGCGCTGTTCAGTGCGGGCGGCAACACCGAGAATATGCCTTCCACCCAGCTGGGTGAGGCAGATCTGGACGAGAACGGTTCCATCCAGGTGGCGGATCTGCTGGTCAAAACCGAGCTTGCCCCGTCCAAGGCGGAGGCCAAGCGCCTGATTAAGCAGGGCGGCATTTCGGTTAACGATGAGAAGGTGACCGCTTTTGATGCGGCGCTGACCAAAGAGGATTTCGCGAAGGGTGAGATCATTGTCAAGAAGGGTAAGAAGGTTTTCCACAAGGTAACCTTGGCATAAAAACAGGCAATAAAAAAGGCACGGGCAACCGTGCTTTTTTTATTGCCTGTGATTGCGCTCCTCCAGCAGCAGGTCGATGAAGCGGTCCACCAGCCGCCGCTCCGAGGGCGTGCAGAGCATCAGCTTCTGCTGCACCTCGGTTTGCAGGTAGTCGGTCATGTTCTGGCTGGTGCCCAGCAGCAGCTCGTTGGGCGTGATCTCCAACGCAGCACACAGCTTCATCACCGTTTCCAGGCTGGGAATCGAGTGGGAATTTTCGATGTGGGAGATGTAGACAATTGAAAGTTCAGCCATTTCTGCCAGTTGTTCCTGTGTGAATCCTTTTTTTCGCCGAAGGCTGGCGATGCGCTTGCCTAGTGCAGCATAGTCAATTTGCAACATAAAACCACCCCTCTAAAGAGTAGCGAAAAAAAACAAGAGGGAACACCAAATAAAAATCCTAAAGTACTTGAAAAGATAGAAAAAGTGTACTATAATGATAATGCAACTATAAATAAAAGTATAGAACCCATTGAAGGATTTATACGTTTTTGTGAAAATAGGAGGTAAAAGCAATGAAAAAGAAACAGACCCTGGCTGTGCTGCTTGCTGCCGCGATGGTGCTGAGCATGCCGGTTGGGGTGTACGCGGAGGAACTGGATGGAGAGGAAAACTCCGCTGGTTTGGTGGAGCCGTATGTGGTGGATATAACGGCACCGACAATTAGCAAAATTAGTGCCGAGAGGACAGAACTTAAAGCAGGAGAGACAACTAACATTGTCATTGAAGCCGATGATGATATATCAGGGCTTGGCCTTTTTAGTGCCATGTTCCGGAGAGAGGGAACTGACGACTATATCACGACGGATTTTAATACCGGTGAGAATCCATATGCTGCTGAACTGAGGTTGTCACCTTATCTTCCAAGTGGAACTTATATTCTGAGCAGTATCAGTATTTCAGATAAAGCGGGAAATCGTAAATACTATGAAGAGAAACCGATAGAGGGAATTTCGGAATCACTGCCCAATCAACTGACGCTAGAGGTAAAAAATGAAAACAAGGAGGACGTAACAGCACCGACAATCAGCAAAATTAGTGCTGAGAAAACAGAACTTAAAGCAGGAGAAGCAACTAATATTGTAATTGAAGCTGACGATGATATATCAGGGCTTGGCCTTTTTAGTGCCATGTTCCGGAGAGAGGGAACTGACGACTATATCACGACGGATTTTAATACCGGTGAGAATCCATATGCTGCTGAACTGAGGTTGTCACCTTATCTTCCAAGTGGAACTTATATTCTGAGCAGTATCAGTATTTCAGATAAAGCGGGAAATCGTAAATATTATGAGGAGGAACCGATAGAGGGGATTTCGGAAGCACTACCCAATGCTCTGAGTCTTACCATTATCAACGACGACACCGTAACCCCTCCGCCAACTGACCCGGAGACACCATCCAATCCATCCACCCCCACCACCCCCTCCCGCCCCAGCAGCTCCACAACCACCGCGCCCGGAACCCCAATCGACTACGAGTCCGAGAAGCCGGACCCGGCGGACGAGCAGGCGGTGGAAGCGTACAACTTCTGGCAGAATACTAAGCGCGAAATCCGCATCTACGAGCGCGCGGGCAGCCTGCGCGTCTATGTCCCGGCGGACGTCACCTACATGCCGGCCAGCGTGATGGAGACGCTGCGGGTGGAAAATGTACCGGTCGTCCTGCAGTGGCAGGGCCACCGCATCGAAATCCCGGCAGGAAAAGCCCAGCCTAAGCAGCCGCTCAAAGCCTACTGGCCGATGAAAACCCTGTGCGAACTTTACAACGCATAAAATTCCAACAAAAAAGGAGCCTTTCGAAAAAGGCTCCTTTTTGTTATGCGCTTAAATCACTTCAGTGGCGTGCCGGGTGGCGTGGCAGCCCAGGCTGACAGCGACCGGCAGGCAGGAAACGTGGGTGGGGTAGGAGAGGATGTTGACGGCCAGCGCGGTCACGGTGCCGCCCATATTCTCCGGGCCGATGCCCAGCCGGTTGACCCGGTCGAGAATTTCGCTCTCCATGTCGGTGTAGAGCAGCTTCTTGTTGTAGGTGAACAGGTCGCGGCACAGCGCCTTTTTGGCAAGCAGGGTGGCCATCTCGCTGTCGCCGCCGATGCCCACACCGACAATCAGCGGGGTGCAGGATTTGCCGCCGTTTTCCTGTACGCAGCTCACCACATAGCGGATGATGTCCTCGCGGGTGGCGCTGGGGTGGAACATCCGCAGGCTGCTGGCGTTTTCGCCTCCCGCGCCCTGCGGAACAACGGTGAGCGAGATGCTGTTGCCCTGCACCAGCCGCACATGGATGATGGCGGGGGTGTTGTCCCCAGAATTGACCCGGTTGAGCGGGTCATAGACCACCGATTTGCGCAGGTTTCCCTCGTTGTAAGCCTGACGCACGCCCTCGTTGACGGCGTCCTCAAACAGCTCGCCCGCGATGTGCACATCCTGACCGATCTCGGCAAAGACCACCACCATGCCGGTGTCCTGGCAGATGGGCAAGCCGGTATGCTGGGCTGTTTTGTAGTTTTCAATGATGCTGTTCAGCGCACGCTTGCCATTGGGCGAGATTTCATAGTCGCACGCGGTGTCCAGCGTGAGCTTGATGTCGGACGGCAAAAATTTATTGGCGCGCAGGCAGAGATTTTTGACTGTACGCACAATGGTTTCGGATGTAATCGTTCTCATCATGCTACCCCCTTACGATTTTACCATTGATAACAACCATCTCCGGCTTGGCGGCGATGGTCAGTGGATCCTGTGAAAAGACCGAGAAATCGGCGTCCTTGCCGGCTGCAAGCGAGCCGACCCGATCGGCAATCCCGACAATCTGTGCCGGATGGATGGTGATGGCGGCCAGTGCCTGCTGATAGTCCATCCCTTCCCGCACCGCCATTCCCGCGCAGATGGGCAGCATCCCGATGGGCATGACGTTGTAGTCGGTGCAGATGGCAGTTTTGACGCTGTGCTGGGAGAGAATGCCCGGATTTTTGTCGGTGGCGTTGGCAAGCTCCGGCTTGGAGCGGGTGGTCATCAGCGGACCGGTGATGGCGCAGACACCCTCCTCTGCTAAATCCTCAGCGATCAGGTGTCCCTCGGTGCAGTGCACCAGCACGAAGTCGAGGTCAAATTCCTTTGCCAGGCGGATGGCGGTGAAGATGTCGTCGGCGCGGTGGCAGTGGATGTGGGCTTTGAGTTCCCCGGTGATGACCGGCACCAGCGCCTCACATTTGGCGTCGAAGTCCGGCGGATCGGTGTCCTCATCCTCCTGCGCTTTGCAGCAGTCCTCGTGATAGCGCTGGGCCTTTCTGAGCTGCTCGCGAATCAGGGCAGCGGTGGCCATGCGGGTCATCGGGGTCTCGGATTTGTCGTTGTAGCAGCCCTTGGGATTTTCTCCAAGCGCAAATTTCATCGCGACCGGCGCCTTGAGCACCATGCGGTCGACGTTGTGGCCAAAAGTTTTGATGGCGCAGAACTGGCCGCCGATGGCGTTTGCGCTGCCAGGCCCGGTGATCACGGTGGTGATGGCGGCATCCACCGCCTCGGAAAAGCTCTTGTTGAGCGGGTTGATGGCGTCGATGCCGCGCAGGTGCGGGGTGACCGGGTCGGTCATCTCGTTGAGGTCGTCGCCCTCAAAGTTCAGCCCTTCCTCGGCCAACCCCATGTGGCAGTGGGCGTCGATAAAGCCAGGATAGACGGATTTGCCTGCGAGGTCGTACACCTCCTGCGCGGGAAAATCCGACAGCGCGGGGCACTGGGACATCGGCCCCAGATTCTGGATGCGGCCGTCCTGTGTCAGCAAAAAGCCGTCCTCAATTGTCAGGAACCCTGTCGGGGTGGGCTCCATGGTCATCAGGTGAGCGTGGATAAAAAGCATGGGAAACCTCCGATCACTGTAACGTGTAAAATAATTGGTTCTATTATACTACAAATTTTGATATTTGCAAACCCGGAGATTGTCAGTTTTTTTGCCTTTAGATATTGAGAGATTTTCGGCGGTGTGATAAGATATAAAATGGTAGATTTTAAACAGAAAAAAGATTGAGGTTATATCATGATTGTATCACTCGAACATGTTTTTAAATATTACGGCGCGGACTGCATCCTGCGGGATGTCAACGCCGCCATCAACGAAAAGGATCGCATCGGACTGGTCGGCGCAAACGGGGAAGGCAAAACCACCCTGCTCAACGTGCTGACCGGCGGGCTGGACTATGAGGAAGGCTCGGTGAGCCTGACCAACGGAAAGGTGATCGGATATCTGCACCAGAACAGCGGGCTTTCCAACGGAAGGACCATCCAGCAGGAGATGGAGGCGGTCTTTGCCGACCTGATTGCGCTGGGGCAGGAGGTGGACGCGCTGCAAAAACAGATAGCGCAGGTCCACGACAACCCACAGGAGTACGAGCGCGTCTCTGCAGAATATCAGAAAAAGCTGGCCCGCTTTGAGGCCAGGGACGGCTACCAGATTGAGGTCAAGATCAACACCGTCCTCAACGGTATGGGCTTTGGCAATTATGACCGCAACATCGTCACCAACAACCTCTCCGGCGGTGAAAAAACCAGGCTTGCCACCGCTCGCCTGCTGCTCCTGGAGCCGGACCTACTGATTCTGGACGAGCCGACCAACCACCTGGATTTCAAGACGCTCAACTGGCTGGAGGATTATCTCTCCTCTTACAAGGGCGCACTGCTGGTGGTCTCGCACGACCGCTATTTCTTAAACCGTCTGGTCGACCACATCTGGGAGCTGGAGCGGACGGTGCTCACCACCTACCGCGGGAACTATTCCTCCTATGTGGTGCAGAAAAAGGAGCGGGTGGAGCGGCAGCTCAAGGAATATGAGCAGCAGCAGGAGCAGATTAAATCGATGGAGGAGTACGTGGCCAAAAATATCGCCCGCGCCTCTACCTCCAAGAGCGCCAAGTCCCGCATCGCTGCGCTGGAGCGGATGGACCGCATCGAGAAGCCGGTGATTTGGGAGAAAAAAGCCGCCTTCCGCTTTACCTACGACGAACCGCCGGTCAAGGATGTCTTCCACGGGGAAGGCATGAGCATCGCTGTCGGGGAGGGAGAAAACCGCAAGGTCCTCTGCCGGAACATGAAGCTGGATGTGATGAGAGGGGAGAAGATCGCCATCATCGGCCAGAACGGTGTCGGAAAATCCTCCCTGCTCAAGGCCATCCAGGAGATGATTCCGCTGGAAGCAGGACACTTTGAGTGGGGACAGAAAGTAAAAATTTCCTACTATGAGCAGGAAAACCGCCAGCTGCACCCGGACAAGACGGCTATCAACGAGATTTGGGATCGCTTCCCCAATATGTACGAGGTGGAGGTGCGCAACATTCTGGGGCGGGTGCTGCTCTCCGGCGACGACGTCTACAAACTGGTGGGCAGCCTGTCCGGCGGTGAGCGCGCAAAGGTGGCCTTTGCGATCATGATGCTGGAGCGCGGCAACGTGCTGATTTTGGACGAGCCGACCAACCACCTGGATATCGGCAGCAAGGAGATGTTGGAGGACGCGCTGGAGGAGTTTGACGGAACCATCATCATGGTTTCGCACGACCGTTACCTGCTCAACCGCATCCCGACCAAAATCATCGAGATGACCCCCTCCGGCTATGAGACCTACAATGGCAAGTACGACTACTATGTCGAGCACAAGGTGGAGCCGCAGGTTGTCAAAGAGCAGCCGTCCGAGGAGAAGAAGCAGGCGGCACAGAAATTTTACCGGACAAAGGCGGACCGCGCCCGTCAGGTTGCGGCCAAAAAGCGCATCGCCTTTTTGGAACAGAAGATGGAGGAGAACGAGCAGACAATCGCTCAGCTGACCGAGCAGATGGGCGATCCGCAGATCGCGTCGGATTACCAGAAGGTGGAGGAAATTTGCCAGCAGATCGAACAGCTGAAAAATGAAAGCGAAGCCTTCGGCGAGGAGTGGTTGGAGCTTTCGGAGGAAGAATAACGGTAGAAAATGAGGAGGATACTTCGTTTTTATTAAGAGAAGGGAATAAAAGCAAGACAGAAAGGATGGGAACAGACCAGTGAAATTACAGCCAAACAAAAAGTATACCACCATCGCAATCTACGCGTTTCTTGTGATTGCGGCAGCGATCGCGCTGTTTTATCTAATCAACGAACATGCCACCGTCGGCAGGGTGATCGGCACCTTTGTCAGCCTGATGATGCCGTTTATCTACGGAGCGGCGCTGGCCTATATTTTGAATCCGGTGCTGAACTGGCTGGAGAAAAAGGTTTTTCCAAGGCTGTTTGGCGAGAGACTTTCCCGCCGCGCCCGCAGAAGAATCGGGGTGCTGATTTCCTTTATCTTTGCAGCAGCGGTGGTTGCAATCTTCCTGGCGATTCTGATTCCGCAGATTGTGGAGAGCATCAACAGCCTTGCGCAGTCGATCTACGCCTTTTTGCCGCAGGCGCAGCAGACGCTCAATGAGTGGACAGCAAAATATGGCTCCAATGAACTGCTTTTAAATGTTCTGGAAATTTTGGGGATTGATGTCTCTGATCCTTCGCTGGCCCTGCAGCGTCTGGCCACCAGGAGCTATACCTTCCTGACCCAGGTGCTCCCCAATCTGTTCGGCGGCGTCATGCGCTTCACAAGCGGCTTGCTGAACGTGGTGGTGGGCATCATCATTGCAGTCTACCTGCTGCTTTCCAAAGAGGTGTTTTATGCGCAGGTTAAAAAGCTGATGTTTGCTTTTTTCCCGCGCAGGGCAGCGCAGGCAGTGCTCAACCTCACCCACGACAGCAACGCCATCTTCTGCGGGTTCATCTCCGGCAAGATTGTCGATTCGGCCATCATCGGCGTGCTCTGCTTCATCGGATGCAGCGTTCTGCAGATGCCTTACACGGTGCTGGTCAGCTTCATCGTCGGCGTCACCAACGTCATCCCTTATTTTGGTCCCTTCATCGGCGCCATTCCCAGCATCTTCATTATCATGATCGATGACCCGATCAAGTCGCTGATCTTTGCGGTGTTTATTCTGATCCTGCAGCAGCTGGACGGAAACGTCATCGGCCCGAAAATCCTGGGCGATTCTACCGGCCTGTCCGCCTTCTGGGTGCTGTTTGCGGTCACCTTCTTTGGCGGGTTGTTCGGTTTTGTTGGCATGCTGATCGGCGTTCCGACCTTCGCGGTGATCTATTCGCTGATCCGCAATATCGCGGAATACAAGTTGGGCAAAAAAGGAATGAAGACCCAGACGCCGGACTACGCCGCGCAGGATTGCCCCATCTTCCAGAAGGTGGACTACCACGAGGGAGAGATGGCTCCACGTTCCTGCGTGGAGGTCTGCGACCTGGACGGCAAGCATCCAGAGACGCCCGAGCAGCAGGCTGCTTACATGGCGGACAGCTCCAAGGAGGAGGAAGACAGATAGTAGCATGCAGCAAACCATTCTGGAATATTTAAAGGAACAGTTTCATCTGAGTTTTACACAGCAGCAGCTTCAGGCCATCGAGAGCATCGACGGCCCGGTGCTGCTGCTGGCCGTTCCCGGAGCGGGCAAGACGACGGTGATGGTCAGCCGGATTGCCAGCATGATCTATGAGCACAGCATTGCGCCGTCCTCGATTTTGACCATCACCTTCTCCAAAGCAGGAGCGCGGGACATGCGCCGGCGCTATGAGGGGTTGTTTGGGCAGCTGGAAAAGGAGACGCCCCTTTTCTGCACCATCCATTCCTTCTGCTATCAGGTGGTCGGCAGCTACTGCCAGGCGACCGGAGGCGTCGCTCCCCGGCTGATTGAGGCAAGGGAGCGCAGCGCCGCCCTGCGGGAGATTTATCAGCGCATCAATCAGGAGTTTTTGTCGGAGGATCTGGAGGAGGAGTTGGTCTCCAACCTGAGCTTTATCAAGAACGCGATGCTGCGGCAGGAGGATGTCGAGCAGAACGAGAAACAGCCGGCGGAAAAGCGGGTTCTGGAGACCCAGATCAAAAATCTGTGGAGCATCTACAAGGCCTACAGTAACTTTAAGCGGGACAACGGTTTGATGGATTTTGACGATATGCTCAGCTATACCCTGACCATCCTCAAAAAGTACCCGCAGATTTTGGAATACTATCAGGATCGCTACCCCTATCTCTGCGTGGACGAGGCGCAGGACACCTCCAAGCTGCAGCACGCTGTGATCGGCCTGCTGGCTCAAAAAAGCCAGAATCTTTTTCTGGTGGGGGACGAGGACCAGAGCATCTATCGCTTTCGGGGGGCCTGCCCGGAAAACCTGCTGGAATTTCCAAAACAGTATCCAAAGGCAAAGCTGCTGAAGATGGAGGAAAATTTTCGCAGTACCGGGGAGATTGTGGAGCACGCCAACCGCTTTATCTCCTTTAACAAGCAGCGCTACCCCAAAAACATGTTCACCCACAACGAGCGGGGAGGGCCAATCGAGGTAAAAAAACTGCATGATTTTTCCGACCAGTACCATGCGGCGATCGAGGCGTACCTGGCAGAGCCGGGAACGACCGCCTTCATCTACCGCAACAACCTGTCGGCTGTCCCAATCGCGGACATTTTGGACCGCAACGATGTGGACTTTTACATCAAGGAGCACAAGGCAAGGCTGAAAAACAACTATGTCGTTTCGGACGTACTGGCTTTCTTTTCGCTCAGCTTTGATCCGAAGGATTTTGCAGCCTTTTCCCGCATCTTTTATAAGACCTCCTCGTGCCTGAAGCGCAACATGCTCAGCCGCATCCCGCAGGGTCCGCTGATGGAGGGAGAGAGCTATTTCGACCGGATGGTGACGCTGTGTGACGAAAACCAGAACACCGGAAAAATCCGGTATATTTCTATGATGGTCGAGCAGCTGCACAAGATGGAGCCGGTCAAGGCGATGGAGTGCATCCTCTATCAGATCGGATATCTCGGCTATCTGGAATTCACCAGCGGGGCGGGCTACTCGATGCAGGCGCAAAAGCTCAACATTTTGATGAGCCTTGCCTCCCGGGTGAGCACCGTCGAGCAGTTTCTGGATCGAATCGACGAGCTGGACGAGATTGTAGTGCAGCACGCCCAGCGCCCGCAGGCACGGCTGACCCTGACCACCGCCCACTCGGCCAAGGGTTTGGAGTTTGATACGGTGGTCCTGCTCGACTGTATGGACGACATTTTCCCGGCCCATTCGGCGGTAGAAAAGTGGAAGCTGGGCATGGAGGAAGAGATGGAGGAGGAAGCAAGGCTGTTTTATGTGGCCTGCACCCGAGCGCGCAAAAGGCTGGTGCTGCCTTACGCCAATTTTTCCGCCAATACACCAGCGGTCCCTTCCCGCTTTCTGTCCCGCCTGATGGAGCCGGAGCAGAAGGAGGAGGAGCAGGCCAAAGCGGACGGTATCCGGCTGTATCCGGGGCTGATGATCGAGCACAAGAATTTCGGCCGCGGCCAGGTGGTGAGTGTCAACCGAGAAAGGGGAACCTTTACCGCTTTCTTTGGCAAAAACGGAACCCGCACCCTGACCATCCAGATTTTAAAGACAGATACGGTGCGGCCCCTTGCTTCCCAAAAGACAGGCAAGCGATAAAAAAGGACGGAAGAAGAATTCTTCCGTCCTTTTGCTCTGTTTAGCAGATAATTTTGATCGAGACTGTTTGGTTACCGGCGGCCGCCTCCACCGCTTCCACGGTGGTGTGGGTCATCCGGTGTGCTTCGATGCGGGAGAGGATGTACTCCCGGTATTCGCCGGGAACAAAGCCCAGACATTCTCCTTTGTCGTTCGTGACGCCGATCTGTTCCTTGTCCAGTCCCATGTAGGGCCGCAGATAAAGCTGCTGGCCCTGCTGCACGACGGGGGAAGGGGAGGAGAGGGTGAACTTCATCTGATAAAGGCTGTCCTCCTCTTTGGATTTGCTGGGGATTTTTTTGACCAAAATCAGCAGCGCCGCCGCGATGAGACAGGCGATGAAGATGGCGACCTCCACGGGGCTCATCTGGGAAAAGGAAAAGTTGTTGTGCAGCAGCACCGGAAAGGCGCCCAAAGCGACCAGCAGGATGGCAATCAGAATGCGCATGATGGAACATCTCCCTTCTAAGATAATTGGTTAGGATGCCTGCTGTGTAAATTCGAGGTTGTCAAACGAGTCGGCATCCGCAATTCCATTGGAAGAGAGGAGATAGCTGACCGAGACCCGGTCGCCCGGCTGGGTGAGAGCGAGCTCCGGGCTGACCGACGCCTGCGCTGTGAACAGGATGTCCTGCGGGCTCTCCAGCAGGAATTTGTAGATGGTGCGCCCGTCGCTGTATTCGCTGGCGATGCGCAGAATCACGCCTTCCAGCGTTTCAGTCTCTCCGCTGAGGTTGCTGATGGTGGTCACGCCGTCGCTGACCAGCTTGCTTTCATAGTCGCGCAGCGCGTCGCTGACCGACTCGCCGGTGCCGACGGTGGAGTAGTTGGTGACCGAGACAAAGGCGTACTGCTTAATCAGGCCGATATCGTCCTTGAGGGTCATAAAGTAGGTGGGCTGGGAATCGATGTTGAGGATAATCGGGAAGCTGGCCTGATACCCCAGGTCCTGCACCCGGCCCTGCGCAGAGAGCTGGCCTGCCTCTTCGGTTGCGCCGCTCATCTCGTACATAATTGGCTCTTTGGTGACCATGTCCACCATGATGAATCCGATTGCGCTGTCGTCCGCCCCGACGCTGGTTAGGCCGGTGAACAGATAGCATTCCCCATTGTTGTAGACGATGTTGTGGCCGTCGCTGGGGCGATACTTGTCCTTGTTGGCAAAGTTGAAGATGCCGTGGACGTAGTTGCCGCGGTTGGTGATCTGCTCGATGACAAAATCTTCCGGCTGCACGCGGTCCACCCACTCCGGGATATTCTCCATCGTGTAGCGCTCCATCTGGCCGGTGGTGGCGTTGAGCAGGATGATGCCGTCCGCCTCCGGCAGTGAGAAGCCGCGCAGGTTGTGATAGGTGGAGACGACCCAGTAGGGCTGTCCGTTGTCGTCCAGCTCAAAGGAGTAGTCGGTGATGCCGGTCAGCAGTCCGGGGCCAAAGCGCACCTTGCGCGCCACGTCAAACAGCAGATAGCTGCCGGGGTGGTACTTGATCTTGTTGCCCTCCACATAGCGCACGTCGTTGGTATTGGTCGCGGAGACGACGATGTAGCCAGGCGTGCCCTCCATGTTAGTGAGCCACTTGAAAAAGCCGGAATGGTACAGCGGAACCACCCACACAAGCTCGCCGTCCACCATCTGAATGGTGGCGGTCTGCAATTCCACCTGGGAGCCCAGCGCCGGGCGTTCGCCCAGTTTTTTCTGTGCCAGCTGCAGGGCCAGAGGCTCGTCCACAATCGGGATTTGGGAGATGTCGATGGTCTGCACCTCGCTGTCAAATGTTTTGATCTGCGGCTCGCCCAGCTGGTCGCGGTAGGCCTTCCACTGGAAGAAAACCGAGCAGACAACCAGCACTACGGCGATGATGACCCAGGGAACGGCGATGATGATGGCCGGGACCTTGGGAAATTTTGCCTTGGCCGAATAGGAAAAGTTGTTGAGCTGGATGGTAAATTCGCCGATCTTCAGCAGGGTCGCCGACCCCACATAGGCGGTGATCAGCACCGCCCAGAAGAGTGCGCCATCCAGATAAAGCGGGCTTAAGTTTGGTGTCTCCACAAAGACGTACAGCGCCGCCACAATTGTGATTGCAAGAAAAACGAACCACTTTGTCTTTTTCATAATCTCACCCTCTTTGTTACTTTGACATAGGGCAAAGGGCGCCCCGTGTTGTAAAACAGTATAGCATAAAAGGGTGCGTTTGGAAAGGTCAATTTTCTACCTCGTCGCGAACGCTGCCGTCCTCAAGCAGGTGGATGCGGTAGGCGGAGTCGAGCGTGTTGGGGAGATATTCCTCAAACCATTCAAAGGAAAGGTCGTTGATGCGTTCAGCCTGCGACACAGGCAGCAGAAAAAAGGCCGGCTGATTGGGGACAGAAAATAACAGATGCGCGTCCAGCTGCGACAGAATGGAAATTTCCTTCATGAGAATCCTCCTTTATTTTGGTTGTTGTCGAATGGGATTTGCTTACAGGCAAATTATAGCAGAAATGGGAGGAAGAAATTGTTGAAAGATGTCGTGGAATTTTGTGGAATATAGTTGAAAAGTAGAAAAAAGGCTCCCTTTTGCAGCGAGCAGGCAGAAAGGAGAGAAGAAATGTTCTCGAAAAAGGGAGGAAAAGAAAGAGGCTTGATGGCGATAAAGGGGGTTTTGCGCATATTTTTGTAGGAATCATCCTCTAAACAAATATGCTAGCAGTTGATTTTGGGGAAAGACCCTCTGTTGAAAGAGGAAAGCGGTTTTATAAAAAATTGTTTCCACGCTGGACGCAAGTGCCAAAAGCGGAGGATGGACAAGACTGTTCTTTGCGTTGCTCGCGATAAATATGCAGAATATTTATTCCGGTTTGACAAGGTGATTCGGCTGGAAAGAAAAATACTTCTTGCCTGCTTTAAACTGCTAAAATATTTTTTGCGAAACCTATTGACAAACTTCGTCTGGTGGGATATGATAGGAGCATCAAGAAAAAGGAGTTCACATTTATGCTACACGTTTCGTTTACAGCACGATATTACGCTTACCGGGGCTTGATTGGCGCTGGTTGTTTGTGCTGCGCGGATAAGAAACGGTAATCCTGCTGTTCTTGTAAAATGGATTTTTGTATATCCACCACGCACTGCATCAAGGTTTGATCGACCGCCGGCGCTCCCCAGAGCGCCGGCTTTTTTGTTGCTGTGCATCGCTGAAAGATCAGATATAAAGGAGAGTTCACCATGATTGTTATTGTCAAAGATTCCGCCCATCCCGAGCAGATTGAAAAGTTAAAGGAAAATTTTGAGTCGATGGGCCTGCAGGTTCACTTTTCCAAGGGCATGAACACCACCCTGCTGGGCCTGGTGGGCGACACCACCAGCGTGGACATTGGGAAAATCGCTTCGCTGGATATCGTTGAAGAGGTCAAGCGCATCCAGGAGCCGTACAAAAAGGCCAACCGCAAGTTCCATCCGGAAGACAGTGTCGTCGATGTCAACGGTGTGAAGATCGGCGGAGGAAGCTTCCAGGTGATTGCAGGCCCCTGCTCGGTCGAGACGCCTGAGCAGATCTGCCTGGTGGCAGAGGAGGTCAAAAAGGCAGGCGCTGGCCTTCTGCGCGGCGGCGCGTTTAAACCGCGAACTTCTCCTTACTCCTTCCAGGGTCTTCACGGGGAGGGCATCAAGCTGCTGCAGGAGGCCAAAAAACAGACCGGCCTGCCGATTGTCACCGAGATCATGAACTATGACGACATCGACCTGTTTGAGGAGGTAGACGTCATCCAGGTCGGCGCCAGAAATATGCAGAACTTTGAGCTGCTCAAACAGCTCGGCAAGCTGAACAAGCCGATTCTTTTAAAGCGCGGCCTTGCCAACACCATCGAGGAATGGCTGATGAGCGCCGAGTACATCATGGCAGGCGGCAACGAGAATGTCATCCTCTGCGAGCGCGGTATCCGCACCTTTGAGACCAAGACCCGCAACACCCTCGACCTGTCGGCGGTGCCAATGATTAAAAAGCTCTCTCACCTGCCGGTCATCATCGACCCAAGCCATGCGACCGGCCTGCCGTGGATGGTGGAGCCGATGACACTGGCTGCCATCGCCGCGGGTGCGGATGGCGTGATGATCGAAGTCCACAACGACCCGCCGAAAGCGCTGTGCGACGGCGCACAGTCGCTGCGTCCGGACCAGTTTGCCGAGCTGATGCAGAAGGTGAAAAAACTGAGCGCCTTCATGAAAACACTGTAAGTGAAACAGGGAAAGGAATGTGACGGCATGGGAATGAAGATCGGAATCGTGGGCCTGGGCCTGATCGGCGCCTCGCTTGCCAAGGCAATCAAAGAAAACACCGATCACACCGTTTATGGCTTTGACATCGATGAGGAGACGATGCACCGGGCTTTGCAGGAGCACTGCATCGATGGGGCGCTGGAAGATTACAGCCAGCTGGACCTTCTCATCGTGGCGCTGTTTCCAAATGCGGCGATTGACCTGATCCGGCAAAAGGTGGAACAGCTCAAAGAGGGCTGCATCGTGATGGATATCTGCGGCGTGAAAAAAGCGGTCGCCTCCCAGGTGGCACAGCTTTGCAAGAGCCACGGGGTGGAATTTATCGGCGGACATCCGATGGCGGGTAAGGAGCGCTGGGGATACCAAAACGCGACCGGAACATTGTTTCGGGGAGCCAGCATGATTTTAACTCCCATCTTCACCGATTCCTGGGCGCTGGATATTGTGCAGAAGCTCTGTCAGGAGATTGGCTTCGGGCGAATTGTCTTTACCGACCCGGAAAGCCACGACAAGATGATCGGCTATACCTCTCAGCTGGCGCACATCCTCTCCAGCGCCTACATCAAAAATCCGCTCTGCATGAACTACAAGGGTTACACCGGCGGCAGCTTTCAGGATCTGACGCGGGTGGCGCGCCTGAACCCGGTGATGTGGAGCGAGCTGTTTTTGCTCAACCGCCAAAACCTGCTGGACGATCTGGACATCCTGATTTCCAGTCTGCAGGAGTACCGGCACGCCATCGCCGAAAACGACGGCCAGCGCCTGACCCAGCTGCTGGCCGACGGCAGCCGCATCAAGGAGGCGCTCATCGAGGAGCAGGAAAAGAAATGATTTCGGTAAATTAAAGTTTACCGAAATATAAATAAGGAGGAACCCGACATGGAACATAACGAGCTGGATTTGTCGCAGCTGCGCCAGCGCATCGATCAGCTGGACCACGAGATCGCCCGGCTGCTGACCGAACGGATGGAGATCAGTGGCAAGGTGGCCGCCTACAAGAAGGCCAACAACCTGCCTATCTATCATCCCGAGCGGGAAAAGCAGGTCATCGAGAAGGTCTGCGCCCTGACCAAAGCGGAGTACCGCGAGGCGCTGGCCAAAATTTACCAGTGCATCATGGATCAGAGCAAAGAGGCCCAAAAAGCGCTGATGGAAGGGAAAAAATAGGTCCAAAGTCAAAAGTCTATTGAGTGTGAAAACTTTAGCAGCCTAAATTTTTTTGCAAAACCCTCTTGACAACGCCCGGCAAAAGTGCTTTAATGGGCTCAAGCAAAACATACCCCAAACCGTTGACAGGGAGATAAAACTGACCACGACCTCACAGAGAGCCGGAGCAAGCTGAGATTCCGGCAGGAAACGAATCAGACAAATGGACCCTGGAGGGCAGGACGAAAGGAAAAGGCTTTTTCCGAGTATCCCCTGACGCAAGGCCGGCGTTATCGGTCAGGAATGTGTTGGCATTCTGTTTGAGGTGGGCGTCCTGTTTGACGTCAATCAAGGTGGTACCGCAGATCACAAGCATCTGTCCTTGTATTTTTACAGGGATGGGTGCTTTTTTTATTGGATGTATCCCACCAGCAGACAAAAGCCGGCTCAAATATTGGGCAGAAAATGCCAGAAGGAGTTGCGTTTTATGAAAAAATTAATCAGTGTTTTGTTGGCAGGACTGTTGGTAGCTGCAATGGGTGGCTGCTCGGGCACAGACGGCTCGACCGCTTCCGCAGGCGAAAAATTGCAGGTGGGGATCGTGCAGATTATGGAGCACACCTCGCTGGACACCATCCGCGAATCGTTTTTGCAGCAGATGGAGCAGCTGGGCTACGGCGAGGACAAGGTGGACTACGACATTCAAAACGCCCAGGGCGAGCAGACCAACCTCGGCACCATCTGCCAGAAATTTGTGGGGGATGGGGTGGACATGATTGTGGCGATTGCGACCCCGACCGCACAGACCGCGGCGGCCAGCACCAGTGAAATCCCCATCCTCTTTTCGGCGGTGACTGACCCGGTTGAGGCAAAGCTCTTGACCGACCCCCAGCACCCGGACGGCAACGTGACCGGCACCTCCGATGCGATTCCGGTCGATCAGGTGATGCAGCTCTGCCAGGAGCTGACCCCCGAGGTTCACAAAATTGGCTTTATGTACACCACCTCGGAGATCAATTCGCAGGTGACCACCGAGCAGGCGATGGAAGCGGCCGAACAGATGGGATATGAGACCCAGCTGATGACCATCAGCGAGGTTTCGGAGCTGCAGCAGGCGGCGCAGTCGCTGGCGCAGGAGGTGGACGCCATCTATGTCCCCATCGACAACACCATCGCCCAGGCAATGCCGGTGCTGGCACAGGTCGGCATCGATTTTCAGATTCCCATCTACACCGGTGCGGACTCGATGGTGCAGGACGGCGGCTTTGCGACGGTCGGCATCAACTACACCCAGCTGGGCCAAAAGACCGCGGAGATGGCCGCGGCGGTTCTGGAGGGAACGCCAATCAGCGAGCTGCCGGTGGAGACGCTAAGCGAATTCGGAACCTACATCAATCAGACCACCGCCGAACAGATCGGCGTGGAAATCCCGCAGGAGATCGCAGAGACGGCGACCATCCTGTCGTAAAATGTGGGTAAGATGATTTTGGAAGAAAGGGAGCCAACCGATATGAAACAGATTATCTTAACCGGGGACCGTCCGACCGGGCGCCTCCATGTAGGCCATTATGCAGGGTCGCTCAAAGAGCGGGTGAAGCTGCAGAATTCCAATCGTTACGATGAAATCTACATCATGATTGCTGACGCGCAGGCGCTGACCGACAACGCGGAGCACCCCGAAAAGGTTCGCCAAAATATCCTTCAGGTGGCGCTGGACTACCTGGCCTGCGGCATCGATCCGGAAAAATCGACCATCTTTATCCAGTCGATGGTGCCGCAACTGACCGAGTTGAGCTTTTACTACATGAATCTGGTCACCGTCTCCCGGGTGCAGCGCAACCCCACCGTCAAATCGGAGATTCAGATGCGCCGCTTTGAGACGAGTATCCCGCTGGGCTTTTTCTGCTACCCCATCAGCCAGGCGGCGGACATCACAGCGTTCCGCGCAACCGCTGTCCCGGCAGGGGAGGACCAGGAACCGATGGTGGAACAGTGCCGGGAGATTGTCCGCAAGTTTAATCAGCTGTACGGGGAAACATTGGTGGAGCCGGAGATTATCCTGCCGGAAAATGCATCCTGCATGCGTCTGCCGGGGCTGGACGGCAAGGCCAAGATGAGCAAGTCGCTGGGCAACTGCATCTATCTTTCGGACGAACCGGATCAGATCGAAAAAAAGGTGATGTCGATGTACACCGACCCCAATCACCTCAGCGCCAGCGACCCGGGCAGGGTGGAGGGCAATCCAGTCTTTATCTACCTGGACGCCTTTTGCAAACCGGAAGATTTTGCGGCCTTTCTGCCGGAATACAGCGGCATGGAGGAGCTCAAAGAGCACTATCGCCGCGGCGGTCTGGGGGATGTCAAGGTTAAGCGCTTTCTCAATCAGGTGCTGCAGGAGGAACTGCGGCTCATCCGCCAGCGCCGCAGGGAGTGGGAGCGCCGCCTGCCGGAGGTCTATGACATCCTCAAGGAGGGTAGCAAGGTTGCGCGCAAAAAGGCCGAGCAGACCCTGGAGGATGTGCGGCACGCGATGCGGATCGATTATTTTGACGAGGACAGCCTGCTGGAGCTGGACGACGAGGGCGGTGAGCGAAGATGATGAGCCTGTATTCCTTTTTCTCGGCCATCGAACTTGGGCTGATCTATTCGCTGATGGTGCTGGGGCTGTTCATTTCCTACCGTATTTTAAACATCCCGGACCTGACGGTGGACGGCAGCTTTACGCTGGGCGCAGCGGTCGCGGTGGTGGCGACGTTGGCAGGGCACCCGGTTTTGGGGCTGCTGCTGGCCGCGCTTGCCGGGGCGGCCGCCGGATTTGTGACGGCGCTGCTGCAGACCAGGATGAAAATACAGCCCATCCTGGCAGGCATCATCACCATGACGGCGCTGTATTCGATCAACCTGATGGTGATGGACAACAAGGCAAACCTCCCGTTAGCGCAGGGCGAGAGCATCTATCACAACCTGCCGGGCATGCTGCTTTCCGGCTTGGCAGCGGCTGGTGTTGCAGCGGTGCTGGTGCTGTTTTTGCAGACGCCGGCTGGGCTGGCGGTGCGGGCGACGGGGGACAACGAGGCGATGGTGCGCTCCTCCTCGATCAACGCCGACCGGATGAAGATGGTGGGCCTGAGCATCGCCAACGCCTGCGTGGCCCTGTCGGGTGCGCTGATTGCCCACTACAACTGCTACGCGGAGGTGCGGATGGGCATCGGCATGGTGGTCATCGGGCTGGCTTCGCTGATTGTTGGCGAGATTGCGGTCGGGCTGCTGGTGCGGCGCGCAAATATTCTTTCCAGCGCGGTTGCCGCCATCGTCGGCTCTGTCTTATACCGGCTGATTATTGCGCAGGCGCTGGAGTGGAACTTTTCCTCCTCCAGCCTCAAGCTGATTACCGCCATCATTGTAGCGATGGCCATGTCGGTGCCGGCGGTGAAGGAGTCGCTGCGGCTGGCAAAACAGAGAAGGGCAGGGATGCGCTGATGCTGCAAATTTTGAGTTTAAGAAAAACATTTTATCCTGGAACGGTCAACGAGCGGCTGGCGATGGATGACCTGAACCTGTCGGTGCAGGACGGCGAATTTGTCACCATTATCGGCTCCAACGGGGCGGGCAAATCGACCCTGTTCAACCTGATTGCGGGCAGCATCCTGCCGGACAGGGGCAAAATTGTGCTTGACGGGAAGGACATCACCTTCTGGCCGGAACACCGCCGGGCAAAACAGATCGGGCGCATCTTTCAGGACCCGATGCGGGGGACGGCGCCCTCGATGACGATAGAGGAAAATCTGGCGCTGGCCTATCTGCGCTCCCGGCAGGGACACTTTGGCATCGGAATTCCTAAACAGGAGCGGGAATTTTTCCGTGACCAGCTGGCTTCCCTGGGATTGGGGCTGGAGGAGCGGATGAAAACGCCGGTTGGACTGCTTTCCGGCGGGCAGCGACAGGCGGTTTCGTTGCTGATGTGCACCATGACCCCGCCCAAACTGCTGCTGCTCGACGAGCACACGGCGGCGCTGGACCCGGCGACAGCGGACAAGGTGCTGCAGATTACTCAGGAGATCGTCCAAAAACACCGCATCACCACCCTGATGATTACCCACAACCTGCAGCTCTCGCTGCGGATGGGCAGCAGGACGCTGATGATGAGCGAAGGGAAGATACTGTTGGATCTTTGCGGGGAGCAGCGGGAACGGATGAGCGTGCCGGAGCTGCTGGAGCGTTTTCAGCAGGTGGGCAGCTGTGCGCTGGACAATGACCGCATCCTGCTGCAGCCGGTTGGTTTTGGTCATTAGAGGGAATATACAGGAATGTTTTTCGGCGAAAGAGAGAATTTTCAAGGAAATAAATCGAAGAGATTGAAATATTCCACAAAAAAAGCTATAATAAAAAAAGAATCTTTCCCTTTTATTTTAAAGGGAAAGAACTGGCGTGAAAAAACGATCAAGCATGGATAAACAATAAGAAAGGGAATGAAGGAATATGAACTATGAGGCAATCACTTCGATTTTAAATGATGGCCTGGTCCTGGCGACCGGCTGTACCGAGCCTGGAGCGCTGGCTCTGACTGCGGCAGCGGCGGCCGCGCATCTGGGTGAGGAAGTCAAATCCATCCACACCTTTGCCAGCGGCAATATCATTAAGAATGCCTACTCGGCGGGCATCCCGGGAACGAGTTTAGTCGGCATCGAGTATGCGGTGGCCATCGGCGCCATCGTTGCGCAGCCGGAAAAGCAGCTGCAGGTCATCAATGGCATCACCTCCGAGCAGCTGGAAAAGGCCTGCGCTCTGGTGGACGCCAAGGCGGTCAAGGTGGAGCTTGCAAAGGTTCCGGAAAAGCTGTACATCGAGGTTGAGGTCAAGGGCGAGCACAACACCGCAAAAGCCATCATCGCCAACGTCCACACCAATATTATTTATATAGAAGAAAACGGCAAAGCGGTTCTGGACAAACGCCATGAACAGGGCAACGCGGACGGCGGCTACTCCGACGCGGACATCAAGGAAATCCTGTCGGTTGCCAAAATCTTTGAGTACGCCACCACCGTCGATCTTTCCATGTTGGACAAGATCCGCCTGAGCATCGATGTCAACTCCGCCATCAGCGAGGAGGGCATGCGCAATCCATACGGCCTGTGCATCGGACGCGGCATTAAGGAGGATATGGAAAAGGGTTATCGCAGCGATTCCCTGATTACCTACGCGATGCAGATTGCCTCCGCCGGTGCGGACGCCCGCATGGCCGGCGCGGACGCTCCGGTTGTATCCAACTCCGGTTCCGGAAACCAGGGCATCGCCTGCACCATGCCGGTGGTTGCGGTTGCCAGAAAGCTGGGTGTGACCGATGAGCAGATGATGCGCGCGGTCACCTTGAGCAACCTGATGGGCATCTACATCAAGTCCCAGTTTGGCCGTCTGTCTGCCTTCTGCGGCGCGACGGTGGCTGGCGTGGGCTCCGCCTGCGGCATCGCTTACCTGTTGGGCGGCGGTCTCAGAGAGGTGGAAAACTGCGTATTCAACATGATCGGCGACGTCACCGGCATGCTCTGTGACGGTGCAAAGGCGGACTGCGCGCTGAAGATCGCCACCTGCACCAACGCAGCCATGCAGGCTGCCCTGATGGCGATGCGCGGCATCCGCGTCCTCTCCACCGACGGCATCGTCGAGGACGACGTCGAAAAGACAATCAGCAACTTTGCCGAGCTTGGCAATCAGGGTTCGGTCACCCTCGACCAGATCGTGCTGGACATGATGCTCAAAAAAGAAAAGAAAGCAACCAGATAGTTTTATTTTAAAAGAAGGGTGCCCCGGCGGCATCCTTCTTTTTTAGGAGGAAGAACATGCAATCGCCAAGGGAGGTGCTGCGCCGCTTTTTTGCGGCAGAAAACAGCAGGGATTGGGAAACGTATCAGACCTTTTTGGACAGGGAGATTGTCTGGCAGCTGCATGGAACGAGGGAGCGGACCATCCGTGGAATCGAAGAATACCTTTCGGTCATGCAGCAGGCGTATCGGGACAGCGACGTCACCTTTGCCTGCATCGCATTCTACCAGAGTGAGGACAAAAGCCGCGCCGTTGCCATTTTAAGAAACTCGCTCGGGGAGATTTCCTGCGACATCTTTTCTTTCCGGGACGGCAAAATCTGTGCGGAGGAAGAATTTTTGCTGGGACGGGCGGAGACGGAAAATAAGGCTTGTCCCTCCGGCAGTTTTGTGCTATGATAGTTTTCGAAAAAATGGTTGGAGGCATTGTATGAGAATCAGAAGAAAACCCTGGGCGCGCCCGGAGCTGGCGGCCTGCCCATTTTGCATAGACGACCCGGAAAACCACATCGGCCACTGGCACGAGCTGTTCCCAAAGCGGCAGCCGCTGCACCTGGAGCTGGGCTGCGGCAAGGGCGGCTTTATGGCGCAGAAGGCGGTGCAGAACCCACAGATCAACTTTTTGGCGGTGGACATCAAGAGCGATATCTTGGGACTGACCAAGCGCAACATCGAAAAGGCGTATGAGCAGGCCGGCAAAGAGGTGGACAACGTGCGCATCTTTGCCTACGACATCGAGCGCATCCTGCAGGTGCTGGACAGAAACGACGAGGTAGAGCGCATCTACATCAATTTCTGCAACCCCTGGCCCAAGAAAAAGCACAAGAAAAAGCGGCTGACCTATCCGCGCCAGCTCTTTTTCTACCAGGAATTTTTAAAGGACGGCGGCGAGATCTGGTTTAAGACCGATGACGACGAACTGTTCGAGGAGTCGCTCGATTACTTTGCGATGTGCGGCTTCACCCAGGAGTTCATCACCTACGACCTGGCGGCCAGCGGCTTTGCGGAAAATATTGTGACCGAGCACGAGCAGATGTTCATGGACCAGGGCATCAAGATCAAATTCCTTATCGCTAAGAATCACGGCCGGGTGAGCGCCTTGCCGCCGGTGGTTCCCAAGGAGAGCGCGGGGGAAGAAAAGGACGAGTAGAATTTTATATACGCGGCCAGCGGAAAGGAGAGCGTTTTTATGAAAGCAATTTGCGGCGGCAGACTGGTTCTGCACGACCGGATGGAGACCGGCAAGGCGGTGCTGTTTGAGGAGAAGATTGTCGGCATCGTGCCGGAAGCAGAGATCCCAGCGGGCACAGAGCGCATCGAGGTGCAGGGCGCTCTGGTGACGCCGGGACTATTTGACGTGCACATCCACGGCTCCGGCGGATGCGATACGATGGACGGTACAGTGGAGGCGCTGCACACCATCGCTTCCACCGTTGCCCAAAACGGTGTGACCCGCTTCCTTGCCACCTCGGTCACCCTGCCGCTGGAACGGACGGGAGAGGTTTTTGACACCGTGCGTACCGTCGTCGGAAAGAGCGGCGAAGGGTGGGACGCGGCCGTCATCGAGGGCATCAACATGGAGGGCCCGTTTATCCACCCGGCCTACAAGGGGGCGCACGAGGAAAGCTACATCGCGGACTTTGATTTTGACTTTATCAAGCGGTACAGCGACGTCATCCGCGTTGTCACCGTGGCCCCGGACAAGGAGGGCGGCATGGAATTTATCCGCAAAGTCACCTCCGAAACTCCGGTGCGCGTCTCGATCGGACACACCGCCGCGACCTATGAGCAGGCGATGGAGGCAATCGCCAACGGTGCGACCCAGGTCACCCATCTTTACAACGCGATGACCCCGATGCACCACCGCAAGCCGGGCGTCGTCACTGCCGCACTGCGCTCGGATGTCTACACCGAGATGATCTGCGACACCATCCACGTCCACCCTGCGATGTTCCAGTTTGTGATGGACTGCAAGAGCAGGGACAAATTTGTCCTTATCACCGACTGTATGCGTGCCGGCGGTATGCCTGCGGGCGAGTACACGCTGGGCGAGCTGGAAGTGGTGGTGGACGGCACCAGCGCGCGCCTGCAGGACGGCACGCTGGCGGGCAGCATCCTGACCCTCAACCGCGCGATTGCCAACGTCCACCAGCACACCAACAAGCCGCTGTGGGAGATTGTCAACGCCGCAACCTTAAATCCGGCGCGCGCGATGGGAATGCAGGACCGCATCGGCTCTATCCGTCCCGGCTGCTGCGCGGATTTTGCTGTCTTTGACGACAGCTTCCATACCCGGATGACCATTGTCGATGGCAGAATCGTTTATCGCGCGGACTAAAATCTTTTTTTCGGTAACCGCAAGGGTGGGGGAAAAAGGCATTTGCCTTTTTCCCCCACCCTTTTTCTTTACAGTTCTTTTTTGTCAGCGCGGCGCATACAATAGGGGTATCAACGAGGAAGGGGAATGGACAAGGATGGTCAACAAGAAAACGATCTCACATTTACAGCAACTGATCGGCAAGCTGCCGCCTGCCCTTGCCGGCCAGCTGGAGGCTTTGCCGGAGAGCTGTTGGGACAGCTTGCAGGAGATTCGTCTGCAGGAGGGGCGGGAAATCTGGCTGATCTTCCCCGGAAAGATGCTTTCGATCGGGCAGGTGATCCCAAACGGAAAGAGCGTTTCCCGCGAGGAAATCGAGCAGAGCTTTGCGGCGCTGTGCGATTACTCGGTCCACACCTTCCTGCCGCAGATTGTCCACGGCTTTCTCACCATCCAGGGGGGCCACCGCATCGGCCTTGGCGGGACGGCGGTGGTACAGGACGGAAAGGTTACTTCTATCCGGGAACTGAGTTCGCTGAACATCCGCCTTGCAAGAAAGCAGGACAACCCGGAGGAGATTGAGAAAATTGCCCGCTCGCTGTTTGACCGGGGGCTTTGCCCGGTGCTGATTGCGGGGGAGCCGGGCAGCGGAAAAACAACCCTGCTGCGCGCGCTGGCTTTTTTCCTGTCCCAACGCTGGCGGGTCACGGTGGTGGACGAGCGGGGGGAGATTGTGGACCGCGGCCTGCTTTCCTTGGGTGGATGCCTGGATGTGCTGCGCGGCTACCCCAAACCTGCGGGGATTTTGCAGGCGGTTCGCACCCTTTCGCCACAGGTGGTGATCTGCGACGAGCTTGGCACACTGGCCGAAACCGAACAGCTGCTGCAGGCGGTCAACTGCGGCGTGCGCTTTGTCGCCTCCATCCATGCGGGCAGCTTGGAGGAGCTTTTTCGCCGCCCGCAGTTTCAGCTGCTGCAAAAAGAAAAGGCGTTTGAGAAGGTGCTGCTGCTGCGGGGAGCGGATCTCCCCGGTCAGGCGGCGGGGATTTTTGAGATAGAGGATTGGGAAAGGCAGGTGGAAGGATGAGCGCGATGACCTTGAGCGTGCTGGGGCGGGCGATGCTGCTTGCCGGGTGCACGGCAGCGGGTTTTTATCTGGCGGGCCGGTCAGGCCGCAGACGGAAGGAACTGTTGCTGGCCGCTTCCTTTCTGGGGGAGGTGTGTTCGCGGCTTGCCTTTTGTTTGCAGCCGGCGGGGGAGCTGATCGAGGAGCTTGGAAAGGAAGCAGCTTTTCACTCGCTGCCCTGTTTGCAGCTTTTTTTGCAGCGAGGGGAAATCTTTCCTAAAGGATGGCGGGCGGCGGTGATGGATTGCGGCGGGGAGCTGCAGCGCGCTGACCGGGAGGTGCTGTCCCGGATGGAGAGCATCTTGGGCGCCTATGAGCTGCAGATTCAGCTGGAGGAACTTTCCCGCCTGCGCGCCGCACTGGAGCGTTCGGCGGGACAGGCTGCCGGAGAGGAAGAACGGGAAAGAAAACTCTATACCTCGCTGGGGCCGCTGGCGGGCCTTGCGCTGTGCATCCTGCTTTGATGGGGACAGGCCACAAAAACAACAGGAGGGAACAAATGATGGATGTCGATTTGATTTTTAAGATTGCGGCAATCGGGATCATTGTCTCGGTGCTCAACCAGGTGCTGATTCGCTCGGGAAGGGAGGAGCAGGCCACGATGACCACCCTGGCGGGGCTGATTGTGGTGCTCATGATGATGATCGAGCAGATCAGCACCCTGTTCGATACGGTAAAGACGGTATTTGGCCTGTGAGAAGGAGGGAAACGGGATGTCGCTTGGGGCGGTGATCGGCTTTAGCCTGTGCGCGGCGGCGCTGTGCGTGCTGCTGCGGCAGTACCGGCCGGAGATTGCGCTGGTCATCTCCATCCTGTGCGGGGTGGGGGTGCTGCTGTGGCTACTGGAACAGCTGGCGCCGGTGTTGGAGCAGCTGCAGCAGCTTTCCAATCTGGCGCTGGGATCGGGCGGTGAAGTGGCGCAGGTGCTGCTCAAGGCGCTCGGCATCTGCCTGATTACGCAGGTCGCCTGCGACACCTGCCGGGACATCGGGGAGACGGCCATCGCCGCCCGGCTGGAAACGGCGGGCAAGGCCGCGATGCTGCTGCTGTCGATGCCGGTTTTCTCAGAGCTGCTCCAGCAGGCGCTGCGGCTGATTGGAACATAAAGGGTGAAGGACGATGAAACAGACAGGACGAAGATGGATAGGGAATTTGCTGGGGATGCTGCTCGCGGCGCTGCTGCTGGGGACAACCACCTTTGCCGGCAGTGCCGACGGGGCTCTGGGCAGCTTTGTGCAGGACAAGCTCAATGAGCTTTTGGAGGAGCAGCTTCTTCCCAACGTCCCCGACCAGGCGCAGGGCATGATGGACAGCTTGACGCAGGAGAAGGAAGACGGCGGGCTTTTTTCGCTGCTGTCGATGACCCCGTCGGAGCTTTTGGCGGCGATCAAGGACGCGGCGCTGCAGCAGGTTTCCGGGCCGCTGGAGGTGCTGGGGAGGCTATTGGCGGTGGCGCTGCTGTGCGCGGTTTTGAGCGCGGTGCGGCAGAGCGCAGTCAGCGCGCGGCTGCAGGGCATCTTTCTGGTGGTGGCGACGGCCTGTATCCTCTCCTTTTTGGGGGAGCCGGTCTTTGCCTGCATCGATCAGACGGTGCAGGCGCTGCGGGAATGTTCGCTGTTTGTGATGTCCTTCACGCCGGTGATGAGCGGGATTTTGATTGCGGGCGGCAATCCGGCTTCGGCGGGAGCGTACAATCTGATTCTGTTTTTTGCCGCGCAGATTTTGGCCGAGCTTGCCGCGTGCACCCTGATTCCGCTGCTCAACATCTACCTTGCGCTGTGCATCGTCGCACCGATGGCCCCGCTTTTGCAGCTGGATAAGGTCACAGCCGCCATTAAATCGGTGGTTTGCTGGGGGCTTGGCATCATCACAACCCTCTTTGTCGGGATGCTCTCGCTGCAGACGGTGATCGGCAGCGGCGGGGACACGCTGCTGCTCAAAGCCTCCAAGTTTCTGGCCGGCAGCATGATTCCGGTGATTGGCGGGACCATTTCGGACGCTTTGGGCGCGGCAAAGGGATGTGTCCAGCTGCTCAAGGGGGCGGTCGGCTCCTTCGGGATTCTGGTTGCGGTGCTGACCTTTCTGCCCGCGCTGCTGCAGGTGGGGATGTGGTATCTGTCGCTGAAAGCCTCGGCGTGGGTCAGCTCCATGCTGGGCGCGGGGGAGGTTGCAAAGCTGCTCGAGTCGATTGTGCAGGCATTCTCCATTTTACTGGCGCTGATCGCCTGCTTTGCGCTGTTGATTTTAGTCTCGACGGCACTGATGCTCCTGCTGACGGCAGGATAGTTTGCAGAAAAAGGAAGGGAGGAATCTGCGATGCTGGAAGCCATCCGTCAATGGGCGGCGAGCCTTTGCTTTGCGGCGGCAGCAGCCGGGCTTTGCCAGATGCTTGCGCCCGAGTCGGGGCTGGGAAGGATGCTGAAGGTCTGCGTCAGCGTTTTCTTTCTATGCAGCGTGCTGCTGCCGCTGGGCTCTTTAGAGCTTTCCTTTTCGGACTGGGAGAGCCAGCTGCCCCAGCAGCAGGCGCAGGAAATTTCCCGGCAGATGCAGCAGCAGAGCCAGCAGGCCGGGTTTGAGGCGGTGCAGGGACAGCTGGAACAGGAGGTGGACAATTTTCTGCGCCAGCAAGGCATAACCCCTGTCCAAATCCGCATAGATATGATGCAGCAGGAAGATTCCATCCAGATGGAGCTGCTGCTGACGTTGGAGGAAAAGGATCGGGACAGGGAGGAATGGCTGCGGCAGAATCTGCAGTCGTCCGACCTGTCGCTGCAAATCGAGTACCGGGAAGGAGACGTGGAAGATGCGGGAGGATTTTGATCAATTTCTGCAGCGCCTGCAGGCGTTTTGGCGCTCGTTTTGCAACAGCCAGAACCGGGTGCGCCTGCTGGTGGCGGTGGGCCTTTTGGGGATGGGGCTGATCCTGTGTTCCGAATTGCTGGCGGGGGAGGAACCAAAGAAGAGCGAACCGGCCATGAAACAACCGGAGCAGCAGAACGCGCAACAGAGCGAACAGCAGCTGCAGCAGCGGCTGGAGGAGATTATCAGCCAGATCGACGGCGTGGGGGAGTGCAGCGTGATGCTCACCTTTGAGGAGAGCGAGCGAAGCGTCTACGCGGTGGAGGACAGCGTCAGCCAGGAGCAGGACCGGCAGACAAACTCCGGCTCCAGCTCCAGCCAAAAAAGGCTGGTGCTCGTCGAGAATGGAGAGGGGGGAAACCAGCCGGTTCTGGAAAAGACGGTGCGCCCGCAGGTAAACGGCGTGGTGGTGGTCTGCCAGGGGGCGAAGAGCATGACGGTCTGCCAGCAGGTGACCGAGGCGGTGACAACGGTTCTGGGAATACGCAGCACACAGGTCTGCGTCTGCCCCGGCCGTTCATGATAAAGACTTTTTTACAGATCTTACAGGAGGGAAAAATATGAACATGATCGTAGGGAAAAAACAGCTTGTTTTGGCGTCGCTTGTGGTTGCGCTGGGGGTGGCGGTTTATCTGAACTATCAATTTGCCGGGGAGGATCTGGATTTGGTGACGGCAAATGCACAGCAAACCACCCAGGAGCTTTCCACCGAGGAGGGCGAGCAGGAAAATTATGGTGACGCACAGTTTGTGGATACAAAGGAGGTTTCCAGCGAAGAGACACAGGAGACCAGTCTGCAGGCCGAAAGTGCGGTGGGTGACGAGGAATATTTTTCGCAGGCAAGGCTGACCCGCACCAAGACCCGCGACGAAGCGCAGGAGGCGCTGCAGGTGATGCTCTCCGACGTCAATCTCGACCAGGAACAGAAGGATGAGCTGACCGCACAGGCTAGCGCGATGGCACAGTCAATCGAGACCGAAGGCAAGATCGAAAACCTGATTAAAGCCAAAGGCTTTGCCGAGTGCATGGTCTACTGCTCCAACGAGAAGGTGGACGTCATCGTCAAATCCCCCGAGCTGCAGGAGGGGGATGTGGTGCAGATCCGCGACATCGTTCTGGAACAGACCGAGGTCCCGGTGGAGAATATCTCGATCGTCTCGGTAGAATAATCGAACAGGCAAAAGCGTTCCCCTTTTGATAGAAAAGGGGAACGCTTTTTTGTGTTGTCCGAAAGATTATCGGGAAAGGAAGAAAAAGGGTCTGTCGAAAAGATAGAAAGTGTGGTACAATAGAAAGAAAAAAGCAGGGGGAGTTTGGATGCTGATTCGGCAGGGAGAAAAAATTGTCTTTTTTGGCGACAGTTTAACCCAGCGCACCGATTTAAACGAATCGGAGCATCCGGCGCGGCGGTACAGCCTGGACTATGCCGGAAGCTATGTGGACATTCTGGTCAAGCGGCTCCTGATTCATTTTCCGCAGTTGGAGTTTACCTTTTATAATAGAGGGGTTGGCGGGGACACCATCCGCCACCTGCTGGAACGCTACAGCCACGACGTTGCGCCGCTTCACCCGACCATGATGATTCTCTGGATTGGACAGAACGACGCCAAGGCGCCCGACCCGGCACACTTTGAACAGGGGCTGCGCTGCCTGCTGGAATGGTGCGGGCAGGATCAGATTCAGACGGTGGTGCTCTCCACCTCCGCCCACCGCAGCCACGAAAAGATGGTTGCTTTGGAGCAGGTGGACAACATTTTAAGGCGGGTGAGCGGGGAGAAGGGGCTTCCCTTCATCGACGTCAAGTCCCCGATGCTGGCGGTGATGGAGCATAACCGCCAGGCGATCTGTCCCACCCAGCTGTTCACCACAGGCTCCCACCTGTCGGAGCTTGGCAACATGCTGGTGGCGGACACTGTATTTGATTATCTTTGCGGGCACGAGCTGCCTTTGTAAAAGATGAAAGAGGGAGAATCGGATGAAACAAGGGCGATATTGCGCGCTGGTGCTGGGATGCGCGCTGCTGCTGACCGGGTGCGAGTCCTGGAGAAGGCTTCCTTCCCCCGACGCGCCCAAGGAGGTGACCGCGGCCTCCATCTGGCAGCAGGAGGAAGAGCAGCCTGACGGCCAGCAGGAGCAGGATACGGGAGGACTTGCAGTGGAGCAGAGCACGGCGACCGACATGCTGTCGGCCTCCATCACCGCCCGGGGCGAGGAGGAACCGGCCTGGAGCAGCAGCGACGAGATGCTTTCCAACAAGCTCTACAGCCTGCTGACCCATAAAAACGAAAAGTTTATGGAAAACTTTGATGACCGCGAATACGACTACCTGGCGCAGCTGACCGATGCGCAGGGGGAGGAGCACCAGTTCTACCTCTGGGTCAACTTTGAGCGGGAGAACGAGGTCATCGTGGAGGACGAGCAGGGCAGCCAGTGGGATCTTTCGGTGGAGGACAGCAACCAGCTGCGCGCCATGATTGTGGGGCTCGGCTAGATTTGCAGTTGACATCCCTCGCGCAATCCTTTACAATACATATGGAAATAAACGGGTGTATATAAAGGGGGAGACAGAGCTGGAAAAACCGGATTGGATCGCGCAGCAGGAGGCCTACATTTATGTGGGTCAGCAGAAGCTGCGCAGAGGATACACAACGGGAACCTGCGCGGCGGCGGCGGCCCAGGCGGCGGCAATGGTCTTATTTGGTGGGGAGCCACCGCAGGCGGTTCGCCTGACCGTCCCTAAGGGATTGGAGCTCCATATCCCGGTCCACTCGGTGCAGGCAGGGGACGGATGGGCGCAGGCCAGCGTCTGCAAGGACAGCGGCGATGACCCGGACGCCACCGACGGCATCGAAGTCTTTGTGCGTCTGGAACCAGCAAAGGAGGCGGGCATCGCGATCCTGGGCGGTCAGGGTGTGGGCCGGGTGACTAAGCCTGGGCTAGAAATGCCGGTCGGCGAGGCCGCCATCAACCGGGTGCCGCGGCAGATGATCCGCCAGCAGATCGAGCTGGTCCGCCAGGATTACCCCGCATGGGAGGGTGTCGGCCTGCGCGCCACGGTGAGCATCCCGCAGGGGGAAGCGGTGGCCAAAAGGACCTTCAATCCGCGGCTGGGCATCGAAGGGGGGATTTCGGTCCTGGGCACCAGCGGCATCGTTGAGCCGATGAGCGAAAAGGCGCTGACCGACTCGATCAAGCTGGAGCTAAGCATCCTGCGCAAGGCCGGACACACCGGCGCGCTCATCACCCCCGGCAATTACGGACAGGCCTTTTTAAACAGCGGCACGCTGGAGGGGCTTTCTGCCTTAAGCGAGCGCGCGGTCAAATGCTCGAACTATGTGGGGGACACGCTGGACATGTGCGTGCAGCAAGGCTTTGAGCGAGTGCTGCTGGTGGGGCACATCGGCAAGTTCTGCAAGCTGGCGGCAGGCATCATGAACACCCACTCCCGCTACGCCGACGGGCGGCTGGAGGTTTTTACCGCCCACGCCGCTCTGTGCGGAGCAAGCAGGGAGACGCTGTTTGCCCTGATGGACAGTGCGACCACCGACGAGGCGATTGCGCTGCTGGACAGGGAAGGGCTGCGCCAGAAGGTGATGCAGAGCATGCTGCAAAGAATAGAAGAACATGTGCGTGCGCGTGCCGGAGAGACGCTGCAGACCGGCGTCATCCTCTTTTCCAACGCGCACGGATTTTTGGGAATGACGCAGGGCAGCGAGCAGATTCTGCAGCGCCTGCTGGAAGAATATTAATCGGAAGGGGACAGATAAGGATGGCAGGGAAACTGTATGGAATCGGCGTCGGTCCGGGCGACCCGGAGCTGATGACCCTCAAGGCGGTGCGCCTGATCGAGGAGTGCGACATCGTGGCGGTGCCAAAATCGGGCGAAGGCGAGGGCGTCGCCCGGCAGATTGCAAAGGGTGCGGTTAAAGATTTTGAGCAGAAAAATGTGATCGAAGTCTCGATGCCGATGACCCGTGACCCGCAGGTGCTGGAACAAAGCCACCAGGCGGCGGCTCAACTTATTGAGGGTTACTTAAAGGAAGGAAAGTCGGTTGCCTTTTTGACCCTGGGAGATCCGGCGATCTACTCCACCTACATCTACGTCCACAAGCGGGTGCAGCAGCACGGCTATCCGGTCGAGATGGTGCCGGGTGTGCCGTCCTTCTGCGCGGTGGCGGCCAAGCTCAACACCGGCCTTGCCGAAGGCGCGCAGCCGCTGCACATCATCCCTGCATCCTATCAGGGCGTAGAGGAAGGCCTGGAATGGAGCGGGCCGAAAGTGCTGATGAAGACCGGCCGCTCTATGAAGAAGGTCAAGGCACTGCTGGACGAAAAGGGCCTGTTGGACAAGGCGATGATGGTGCAGAAGTGCGGCATGGAGGGGGAGGAAATCTACCCTTCGATGCGGGAAGTGGACGAAAACGCCAGTTACTTTTCGGTGATTGTGGTCGAGGAATAAACGGGCAACAGACAGGGAGGAATTCGGGATGGTATATTTTGTTGGAGCCGGTTCGGGCGCAGTCGATCTGATCACAGTGCGCGGGCAGCGGCTGCTGCGTCAGGCGGATGTGGTGATCTATGCGGGATCGCTGGTCAATCCCCAGCTGCTGCAGGAGACACGGCCGGACTGCCGGCTGTATAACAGCGCCAAAATGACGCTGGAGGAGGTGCTGGAGGTCATCGGCCAGGCAGAACGGGAAGGGGCGACCATCGTCCGGCTGCACACCGGCGACCCCTGCCTGTACGGGGCAATCCGCGAACAGATGGACCAGCTGGACGATCTGGGGATCGCTTATGAATATGTGCCGGGCGTCAGCTCCTTCTGCGCGGCGGCGGCAGCTTTAAACGCGGAATATACCCTGCCGGATGTCTCCCAGACGGTCATCATCACCCGCATGGCCGGGCGCACCCCGGTGCCGGAGAAGGAAGAGATTGCAAAGCTGGCGGCCCATCAGGCCACTATGGTTATCTTCCTGAGCACCGGCCTGCTGGAAGGGCTGCAGGAGCGGCTGATGGCCGGCGGATACAGCGCGGATACTCCGGCGGCAATTGTCTACAAGGCGAGCTGGCCGGATCAGAAGGTTTTCCGCTGCACCGTCTCCACCCTGGCGCAGACCGCAAAGGAAAACAAGATCACCAAGACCGCGCTGATTCTGGTCGGAAACTTTTTGGGCGGCAGCTACTCCCGCTCCAAGCTTTATGACCCGAGCTTTACTACCGAGTTCCGCCAGGCAAAGCAGCAGGAGACAAGATGAAAACGACGCTTTCGCTGATCTGCTTTACCCAAAACGGGGCCGCAGCAGCCGCCCGGCTGCTGAACGCTTTGGGGGAGGATTTTGCGGCGGCCGGCTTTGTGCGCTCCCGCTTTGCAGGAGGCTGGGACACCAAAAGTCTGACCGTTTGGCAGGGCTCGCTGCACGATTGGACGGCACAGCAGTTTCCAAAGTCCGACTGCCTTGTCTTTGTGGGGGCGTGCGGCATCGCGGTGCGGGCGATTGCGCCCTTTGTCGCGGACAAGCTGCACGACCCAGCCGTGGTGGTGATCGACGAAAAGGGCCAATTTTGTATCCCGCTGCTCTCCGGCCACGTCGGGCGGGCAAACGAGCTGGCCGGATACTTTGCTAAAATACTGGGCGCGCTGCCAATCATCACCACCGCCACCGATTTAAACGGACTGTTCGCGGTGGATGTCTTTGCGCAGAAAAATGAGCTGGTGCTGACCGACCGCGCAAAGGCCAAGGCCATCTCCGCAGCGCTTTTGGCCGGGCAGAAGGCGGCTCTTTTCTCCGATTTTCCGATTCGGGGAAAGCTGCCCGAGGGCGTGACCATGATTGGGCAGAACGCCGGGGATTGGCGCATCTGTATTAGCTTTTGCAATCCTGACCGGCCCGACACCCTCTGGCTGCCGCCAAGGCGGCTTGTGTTGGGAATCGGCTGTCGCAGGGGCGTTTTAGAAAAGACGATAGAAGCGTTTGTATCGGCGGCCCTGCAGAAAGCGGGCGTCCCGCTCGAAGCGGTGCGTGCGGTCTGCTCGATCGATTTAAAAAAGGAAGAAGCGGGGCTGCTTGGTTTTTGCCAAAGCCATCACCTGCCGCTGACGACCTATTCCGCCGGCCAGTTGATGGAGGCGCCGGGGACCTTTTCTCCCTCCGGTTTTGTCAAACAGGTGACCGGGGTGGACAACGTCTGCGAGCGTGCGGCAGTGCTGGGCGCCGGCGGCGGGGAGCTGCTGCTGCCAAAACAGGCGGGCAGCGGCGTTACGGCGGCGCTGGCAGTCGAGAAGGAAATTACCTTGTCCTTTTCGGATCAAGATTAAAATAGAAAGAAGGAAATTGGGATGAAGCTGTATGTTGTGGGAATCGGTCCGGGGGAACTCAGCCAGATAACGCCGGCGGCGATGGCGGCGATGGAGCAAAGCGACATCATTGCGGGCTACACCGTCTATGTCGACCTGGTGCGGGAGCGTTTTCCGGGAAAGACCTTTTTGACCACCGCCATGAAGCAGGAGGTCGACCGCTGCCGCATGGCGATTGAGCAGGCGGTCGGGGGAAAGACCGTCTCGATGGTGTGCAGCGGCGACGCGGGCGTTTACGGCATGGCGGGGCTCATCTATGAGCTGGCCCAGCAGTATCCGCCCATCGAGATTGAGGTGATTCCCGGCATCACTGCAGCGATGAGCGGGGCGGCGGTGCTGGGTGCGCCGCTCATCCACGATTTTGCGGTCATCAGCCTCAGCGACCTGCTGACCCCATTGGAAAAAATCATGACCCGCGTCGAGCTTGCAGCGCAGGCCGACTTTGTTCTCTGCTTTTATAATCCGGCCAGCAAAAAGCGCGCGGACTACCTCAAGCGCGCCTGCGAGCTGATCTTAAAGCACCGCAGCCCGGACACCCCCTGCGGCTATGTGCGCAACATCGGCCGGGAGGGGCAGGAGGCCCATGTGATGACCTTGCGGGAGCTGCAGGACGCGCAGGTGGATATGTTCACCACCGTCTTTGTCGGCAACTCCCAGACCAGACGCATCGGCGACAAGCTGGTGACCCCGCGGGGATATAAAAATGTATAAGGCGCTGCTGTTTGCCGGCACCACCGAGGGACGGCAGCTGGCGGAATATCTGGCGGCGTGCGGGGTGCAGACAACCGTCTCGGTCGCCACCGAGTACGGGCAGACGCTGATTACGCCGCGCCCCAACCTTTCGGTCCATGCAGGCAGGCTGGACGAGGGGCAGATGGAGCAGTTTTTAACGGAAAACAGATTTGATTTTGTCATCGACGCCACCCACCCCTACGCGGCGGTGGTGACGCAGAATATCCGCAGGGCCTGCGCGGCGGCGGAGGTGCCGTGTTACCGCTGCCTGCGGGAGGAATCGCAGCTGCAGGCGGGCAACCTCATCCGGGTAGAAACCACCGAGCAGGCAGTGCAAAGGCTAAACGAGATACCGGGCAACATCCTGCTGACCACCGGCAGCAAGGAGCTTGCTGCCTACACGAAGGTTTCGGGATTTGCCGAGCGGGTCTATCCCCGGGTGCTGCCGCTTGCCAATGTGGTGGAAAGCTGTCTGAAGTTAGGGGTGCCTGCCTCCCACCTGATTGCGATGCAGGGGCCGTTTTCGGAGGAGCTGAACCTGGCAATGATCCGCCAGTGGAACATCGCGTGCCTGGTGACCAAGGAATCCGGCAGGGCCGGCGGGGTGGACCAGAAGGTCAGCGCCGCGCAGAAGGCGGGAATTGCCGTCCTGCTGATCGGCCGCCCGCAGGAGAGCGAGCAGAGCTTCCCCCTGGAGGGGCTCAAAGCGCAGCTGCGCGACCGCTGGGGAATTTGCCCGCAGCAGGAGCCAAAGACGAATCTTCCCTACTTTCCGCTGTTTGTCCCTTTGGCGGGCAAGCGGGTGCAGGTGTTTGGCGCGGGGAAGATTGCGGCCCGGCGCATCCGTTCGCTGTTGGGTTTTGGCTGCCCCATCGAGGTGATTGCCCCACAGCTGGATGAGTCGCTGGATCAGGACGCCCGGCAGGGCAGAATGGTCTGGCATCAGCGCCCCTGGCGGCCCGGAGACTGTGAGGGCGACCTTGTCCTTGCGGCGACCGACGACCATGCGGTCAACCGGCAGATTGTGCAGGAGTGCAGGCAGAAGGGCATTTTGTCCAACCGGTGCGACTGCCGGGAGGACTGCGATTTTTATTTCCCCGCTCTGGTGCAGGCCGAGGGGTTGACCATCGGCCTTTGTTCCAACGGGGAGGACCATCATAAGGTAAAGTGTGCGGCGGCATGGCTGCGGGAAGCCATCGCCCAGCGTGAGAAGAAGGAGTAAGGAGCAAATGGCCAAAAGAATCATTCGGGTCGGCAGCAGGGAGAGCACTCTCGCGGTCGCACAGACAAGGATTGTGATGGAGCAGATTCAGGCGCATCACCCGGAGCTGGAGCTGGAACTGGTGACGATGAAAACCACCGGGGACAAGATATTGGATAAGGCTTTGGACAAAATCGGCGGCAAGGGGCTGTTTGTCAAAGAGCTGGACCGCGCGCTGCGGGAGGGCCGGATCGACATCTCGGTCCACAGCCTGAAGGATATGCCGATGCAGACGCCGGAGGATCTGCCCCTCCTGGCCTACGCCAAGAGGGGAAATCCCTTCGACTGCCTGGTGCTGCCCGAAGGCGTGACCGAGTGGGACAAGACCCAGCCGGCCGGCTGCTCCGGGCACCGTCGTCGCATCCAGCTGCAGGGGCTGTATGGGGAGGTGCCGGTCAAGGGCATCCGCGGCAACATCCACACCCGCCTGCAAAAGCTGGACAGCGGGGAATACGGCGCGCTGATCTTAGCCTGTGCCGGGCTGGAGCGCGTCGGGCTGCAAGGCCGCATCCATCATGTATTTTCTCTGGATGAAATGATTCCCTCTGCCGGACAGGGCATCCTGTCGGTGCAGGGCCGGGCGGGGGAGGACTACTCCTGGCTTAAAGAAACCGATGATTTTGTTTCCCGCACCGAGGCCCTGGCGGAGCGCGCCTTTGTCCGGGAGCTGGACGGCGGGTGTTCCTCGCCGATCGCCGCCTTTGCGCAGGTGTCGGGGGAAGAGGTGCTGCTGACCGGGCTTTACTACCACGAGGAGCAGCAGGCCTATGTCACCGGTACCAAGACAGGCCGCTGCGAGGACGTGGAACAAATCGGCGTGGAGCTGGCAAGGGAGCTCAAGGGCCGCTTTTTGGCCGGCTGTGTTTTGACCAGATAAAGAGCGGTTCGGCTTGCAGATCCATTACAAAGATAGAAAATCCAATCAGAAAAGACGAATATACAAGCTGCGGGCAACTATGAGCCGCCCGCATGGAAGGAGCTGTTGTCAAGATGGAAAAACAGGGAAAGGTGTGGTTGGTCGGCGCGGGTCCGTCCGACCCGGGGCTGCTGACCCTGAAGGGAAAACAGCTTCTGGAGCAGGCGCAGGTCGTGGTGTACGACGCGCTGGTCTCGGCGGCGATTTTGGCGATGATTCCAAACGATGCCGAGCTGATCTATGTCGGCAAGCGGGCGGGCAACCACCCTGTGCCGCAGGACCAGATCAATCAGATTCTGCTCGCCAAGGCGCAGGAAGGCAAAAGGGTGGTCCGCTTAAAGGGCGGCGACCCGTTTTTGTTTGGCCGGGGCGGGGAGGAGCTGGAACTGCTCGCTGCCCACCATATCCTGTTTGAAGTCGTGCCGGGCATCACTTCCGCCTTGGCGGTGCCCGCCTACAACGGCATCCCCGTCACCCACCGGGACTACTGCTCGTCGGTCCACATCATCACTGCGCACAGCAAGAAGGGCGGGGAGCTGAAAATCAACTTTCCGGCTCTGTGCGCGCTGGAGGGAACACTGATCTTCTTGATGGGTGTCACTTCGATGGAGATGGTCTGCGAAGGGCTGGTGAAGGCGGGGATGGACCCGCAGATGCCGGCGGCGATTCTGCAGGAGGGCACCAGCGCGGTGCAGCGCAGGGTGGTCGCCACCGTCTCCGACCTGCCGCAAAAGGCGCGCGAAGCTAACATCCAGGCACCGTCGGTGCTGATTGTCGGCAAGGTGTGCGCGCTGGAAAAGACGCTGAGCTGGACGCAGAACCGTCCGCTGGACGGGGTTCGGGTGGTTTTGACAAGGCCGAAGGAGCTTGTCTCCCGCATGGCGCACAGGCTTTACGAGCTGGGCGCGGAGGTGATCGAGCTGCCGGCCATCTGCCTGGAGCCATACGAGGAAAATCCACAGCTGGAACAGGCAATCTCCCACATCAGCGACTATCAGTGGGCGGCCTTCACCAGCATCACCGGGGTGCGCGTTTTCTTTGACTGCTTGCAGAAAAATCGCTGCGACCTGCGCGCCCTTTCCCATCTGCGCTTTGCCGCCATCGGGCCGGGCACCGCAAAAGAGCTGGAACGGCACGGCATCTTCGCCGATCTGATGCCGGAGCGGTACTACGCAAAGGATTTGGCCGAGGTGCTGGCCGCACAGATGCAGCCTGGCCAGCGGGTGCTGCTGCCGCGGGCAAAGATCGGCTCGGCGGAACTGACCGATACGCTGCGGGAGCAGGGTATTGCCTACACCGACATTCCGCTTTACGACACGGTGTATACAAGCCAAAACAGCAGCGCAGTCCAGAAGCTGGTGACGGAGGGGAAAATCTCCTGCGTCACCTTCACCAGCGCCTCGACTGTGAAAGGATTTGCCGCAGCGATGCAAGGAACCGACCTGACCGGACTGCTGGCAGCCTGCATCGGGGAAAAGACCGCCCAGGCCGCGCGGGAAGCAGGGATGCAGGTGCTGATTTCCCGGCAGGCAACCATCGACAGCCTCTGCGAGCTGCTGGTGGAGCGGGCGGACAGCTTGAGATTGAACCGAACAATCACCGATTGATGAGATAAATGGAGGCTTATAAAATGGAACTGTTACACAGACCAAGACGTTTGAGAACCAGTGAAGCGGTGCGCGAGATGGCACGGGAGACCCGCCTGTCCAAAAAGGCGCTGGTGTACCCGGTGTTTATCCGGGAGGGCAGCGGCATCCGGGAGGAGATCCCCTCGCTGCCGGGTCAGTACCACTACAGCCCGGACACCATCTGCGAGGAGATGGAGCGACTTGTCAAAGCGGGCATCAACAAGATTCTGCTGTTTGGAATCCCGGCGCACAAGGATGAAATGGGCTCCTCGGCCTGGGACGACAACGGTGCGGTGCAGCAGGCAATCCGCGAGATCAAGAAAAACTTCCCGCAGATCTACTGCATCACCGACGTCTGCATGTGCGAGTATACCTCTCATGGGCACTGCGGCGTGCTGGATGCCTGCACCACCGTCAACAACGACAAGACGCTGGAGTTGCTGTGCAAGGTTTCCCTCTCCCATGTGCGGGCGGGGGCGGATATGGTCGCGCCTTCCGACATGATGGATGGCCGTGTGCTGGCCATCCGCCACGCGCTGGACAGCGAGGGCTTCACCCACATCCCGATCATGGCCTATTCCGCCAAGTATGCTTCGGCCTTCTACGGCCCGTTCCGCGATGCAGCGGGCTCCGCGCCCTCCTTCGGCGACCGCCGCTCCTATCAGATGGACATCCACAACCGCAAGGAGGCGCTCAAGGAAATCGACAGCGACGTCGAGGAGGGCGCCGACATCGTGATGGTCAAGCCCGCTATGTCCTACCTGGACATCATCTGGCAGGCATCCCAGCGCACCAACCTGCCGTTGGCGGCCTACAGCGTCAGCGGCGAGTACGCGATGATCGAATCCGCGGCCAAGGCGGACCTCATCGACCGCGACCGCATCATCGGCGAGGTGGCGGTCAGCATCTTCCGCGCAGGGGCGGATATCTTGATTACCTATCATGCCAAGGACATCGCCCGTCTGATCGACGAGGGAAAAATCGGCTAAGTTTTAAAAAGGAAAGCGGGGGAACCGGATGCGGCAGGTATATTTGATTGGAATCGGGATGGGCAATCCCGATCTGCTGACGGTGCGGGCCAGAAAGATCATTGAAAGAAGCGACTGCCTGATCGGCGCCAAACGGATGCTGGAGGCAGTGCAGGAAATTTGCCGGCCGGAGGCGGAGCGGACAGCTTCCTTTCAAAATGAGGAGATTGCCCGCCTGATCGACCGCCAGCCGCAGGGAAGCTTTATCTCGGTGCTGCTCTCCGGCGACGTCGGATTTTACAGCGGGGCAAAAAAGCTGTGCGGCGCGATGCGGGAACTGAAGGAGATTTCGCTCGAGCTGATTCCGGGAATCAGCTCTCTGCAGTACCTCTGCGCCAAGCTGGTAACTGCCTGGGACGATGTGACAGTTGTCAGCGTCCATGGCAGGGAAGGGAAGGTCGCCAGCGCCCTGCGCCAGGCCGGAAAGGTCTTTGTGCTGACCGGCTCCAACCAGACGGCCGGTCAGGTCTGTGATGCTCTCTGCCGGGAAGGCTTGGGAAAGGCCCAGGTCTGGGTGGGGGAACACCTCTCCTACCCGCAGGAGAAGCTCACCGGCGGCACGGCGGAGGAGCTGGCCGGGCGGCAGTTTGACCCGCTGGCGGCGATGCTCGTCACCGCTGCCCCCACCCCGTCCCGGAGTTATCCTGCCATCGGGCTGGACGACGCGGAATTTTTGCGCGGCGACGAGGGCAAGCCGATCCCCATGACCAAGCAGGAAGTCCGGGCGGTGGCGGTGTCCAGACTGCACATCGAGCCCAAGTTTTGCGTCTATGACGTGGGTGCGGGAACCGGCTCGGTCACGGTGGAGGCATCGCTCCTGGCCCGGGGAGGCCGGGTGTTTGCCGTCGAGAAGAATCCGAAAGCGGTCGAGCAGCTGCGGCGAAACCTCAAACATTTTTCCCTCACCAACGTCGAGGTGGTCGAGGGGACAGCCCCCGACGCCTTGTCCGATCTGCCCGCGCCGGATGCGGTCTTTATCGGCGGCTCGTCGGGGAACATCGGGGAGATTGTCCGGCTGTGCCTGGCAAAAAATCCGCAGGTCCGCATCGTAGCGACCGCCATCACGCTGGAGACGGTGGCGCAGCTGCTGGAAGCGGCGCGCGGGCTGCCCGAAGTTTCGCTGGAAATTTCCCAAATCAGCGCCGCGCGCGCAAGAGCACTTGGCAAGGAGCAGCAGATGCACCTGATGATGGGGCAGAACCCCGTCTTTGTCTGCTGCCTGACCCCGCAGAAGGAGGAAGGATGATGAACACCCCACGACTGATGCTGGCGGCGGCCTCCAGCGGCTGCGGCAAGACCACCGTCGCCTGCGCCATTTTGCAGGCGCTGAAGGTGCGGGGAATTTCCTGCGTCTCCTACAAATGCGGGCCGGACTACATCGACCCGATGTTTCACCGGCAGGTGCTGGGGATTGCCTCGCGCAACCTCGACCTGTTTTTTGTCCCCGAGCAGACTGCCCGCTTTCTGCTGCAAAAGAGCAGCCGGGGGGCGGACCTTGCCTTCATCGAGGGCGTGATGGGTTACTATGACGGCATCGCCTCGACCAGCACCGCCTCCTCCTGGCATCTGGCCCGCGCGACCAGGACTCCGGCCGTACTGGTGCTCAACTGCCGGGGGATGTCGGTCTCGATCGCGGCGCAGCTTGGGGGGTACCTGAACTATGAGCGGGAGAGCGGCATCCGGGGCGTCATCTTAAATCAGCTAAGCCCCAGCCTCTACCCGGAGATCAAGGCGCTGATCGAGAGCCGCTGTTCGGTCGCGGTCTGCGGCTACATGCCCAAGATGCCGGATTGCTCGCTGGAGAGCCGGCACCTCGGGCTTGTGACCGCGCAGGAGATCGCCGACCTGCAGGAGCGGATTGAACGGTTGGGCGAACAGGCGCTTCAAAGCATCGACCTGGAGCTGCTGCTCAAAATCGCCGGCGACGCGCCGCCCCTTGCCGAGGAATCGCTCCCGCTGCCTGAGCCGGCGCAGCTGCCGCTTAAAATCGGCGTGGCGCGGGACAAGGCGTTCTGCTTTTACTATCAGGATAATCTGGAATTGCTGGAGGAACTGGGCGCGCAGCTGGTGCCCTTTTCCCCGCTTTGCGACCCGCTGCCGCAGGGGGTGGATGGGCTGCTGCTGGGCGGCGGCTACCCGGAGTTGTATGCCGGGGAGTTGAGCGAAAATGAGCCTTTGCACAGCTCGCTGCGGCAGGCTTTGGAACAGGGCCTGCCCTGCATCGCCGAGTGCGGCGGGTTCCAGTATCTGCAGCAAGGGTTGGAGGGGGAAGATGGCGCCCTTTACCCCATGGTGGGATTTTTAAAGGGAAAGAGCTTTCGCACCGGCGGCCTGCGCCGATTTGGGTATGTCAACCTCACCGCGCGCAAGGACAACCTGCTCTGCAGGGCAGGGGAGGGGTTTGCCGCGCACGAGTTCCACTACTGGGACAGCGAGGTGACCGGCGACGGATTTGTGGCGCAAAAGCCGCTGCGCAGGTCGCACTGGGATTGTGTTGTCTGCGACGAACATTTCTGGGGAGGCTATCCCCATCTGTTTTTTTACAGCAATCCGCAGATGGCGAAGAACTTTTTGAACCGATGTGAACAGTATCATCGACAGAAAGAAGGAATTTAAAGATGGAGTTGGAAGAAGAGCTGCGGCGGAAAATCGCACAGATTCAGCCGCTGGATGAGCGGGCAATGGCCCTTGCAAAAAAAAGATGGGACAGCATCGCGCACCCACTGCACAGTTTAGGGCTTTTGGAGGACGCGATTGTCACCATCGCCGGCGCGCAGGGAAGTCACCAGGTGGAATTAAACAAGCGGTGTGTGACGCCGTTCTGCGCCGACAACGGCGTGGTGGCGCAGGGCGTAACCCAGTCCGGGCAGGATGTGACCACCATCGTCACCAAAAACTTTTGCATCGGCGAGGCCAGCGTCTGTGTGATGGCGCGGGTTGCGAGCGCGGACGTCATCCCGGTCGATATCGGGGTGGCGCAGGATGTCACCGAGCCGGGACTGCGCGTCCACAAGATTGCCTACGGAACCGCCGACATTACCCAGGGACCGGCGATGACCCGGGAGCAGGCGGCGGACGCCATCCTTTACGGCATGAACCTGGTCAAGGAGCTCAAGGAGGAAGGCTATCGCCTGATCGCCACCGGTGAGATGGGCATCGGCAACACCACCACCAGCAGCGCGTTGCTGTCGGTTCTGCTTCACCGTCCAGTAGAGGAGATGACCGGCAGGGGAGCGGGGCTTTCCAGCGAAGGGCTCAAGCGGAAAATAGACGCAATCCACCGCGCCATCGAGGTCAATCAACCGGACCCGGACGATCCTTTGGACACTTTGCACAAGGTCGGCGGACTGGACATTGCGGGGCTGGTCGGGGTGTTCCTGGGTGGTGCACACTGCCATCTGCCCATTGTGATCGATGGGGTGATTTCTGGAGCGGCGGCTTTCACGGCGATGAAATTTTGCAAAACTGCCAGCGATTACTGGATTGCTGCACACGTTTCCAAGGAGCCGGCAGGAAAGATCGTTCTGGGCGCTCTCGGCAAGAAACCGCTCATAACGTGTGAGATGTGTCTGGGGGAGGGAACCGGTGCGGTCGCGGCCTTCCCGCTGCTGGATATGGCCAACGCGATCTATTCCCAGATGAGCACCTTCTCGGAGATCGAGATGGAGGAATATAAACATCTGGTCTAATGGAGGGATAGGATGCTGATCTTGGTGAGCGGCGGCAGCGCCAGCGGCAAGTCGGAATTTGCCGAATCACTGGTGCTGCAAAGCGGCTGTGACAGGCGGTATTATCTGGCGACCATGATTCCCTACGACGAGGAGTGCCGCCGGCGCATCGCGCGCCACCGCAAAATGCGCGCGGCCAAAGGCTTTGAGACCATCGAGGTGCCGGTCAGATTGCGCGGTATTTCCTTTCCTTCCACTTTAAAGGAGGGACGCTGCGCGCTGCTGGAGTGCATGTCGAACCTGGCTGCGAACGAAATTTTTTCCTCCGATGGGGAGATGCGGGACGGCGGGCAGGTGGTTCGGGAAATTCTGGAAGGAATTGACCGGCTGCAGGCCCTGTGTGAACAGGTGATTGTCGTCACCAACGAGCTGTTTTCGGACGGGGCGCGGTACGACCCGGGCACCGAGCAGTACCTGCGCGCGCTGGGGGAGATTAACTGCTGGATTGCGCAGCGGGCCGACCGGGTCTACGAGGTGGTGGCCGGTATCCCCATCCTGTGGAAAGGGGCAGAAAGATGAAGTTAAGGGAGCTTGCGGAGTCGGTGGACGTTACCTTTTCGATGTACTCGGCCATTCCGATGCCGCAGATTGAGTGGAACGAAAAAAACATGAAATATATGCTGGCCTTTCTCCCGCTGGTGGGGGTAGCCCAGGCGGCCTTGCTGCTGGGGTGGACGGCGCTGTCCGGATGGCTTGCGGTGAACGGGGTACTGTTTGCGGCGGCGGCGGCGCTGATTCCGTTGCTGGTGACCGGAGGCATCCACATGGACGGCCTTTGTGACACCGCCGACGCGCTGGCCTCCCACCAGACCCGGGAGAAAAAGCTGGAAATCTTAAAGGATTCGCACACTGGCGCCTTTGCGGTCATCGGTTGCTGCGCCTACCTGCTTTTGACCTTTGCGCTGTGGACCCAGCCGGAGGGGGCACAGCGGTGGCTGGCGGCGGAGACCGCGGCGGTGGGGGCGGTGCTTTCCCGGGCAATCAGCGCCTTTGCGGTGGTCAGCATCCCCTGCGCCAAAAACAGTGGCCTTGTGCACGCCTTTTCCAGCGCGGCGCAAAAAAGCAGGGTGCGCGCGGCGGCGGTTGTTTTTCTGCTGCTCTGCGCTGTCCTGCTTTTGTGGCGAAACCCGCTGCTGGGTGTGTGCGTCCTGGCGGGGTGCGGGCTGCATCTGATCTACTTTTATCAAATGATCCAGAAGCAGTTTGGCGGCATCACCGGCGACCTGGCAGGTTACCTGGTGCAGATGACCGAGCTGCTGATTCTGCTGGTGTCTGTGCTTTACATGCTGATCGGAAATATCGTAAAATAGGGGAGACAGGGACATGAGGTTGATTATTGGCGGCACCCATCAGGGCAAGCTGGACTGGTATCTGCGCACAAGCGGACAGTCGATGCAGCAGGTGGCGGACGGCGAAACGCTCCCGCTGGAATCGCTTCCCGACCGGCCGGTCTTAAACCACCTGCACTGCTGGGTTTACCGGATGGTACAGCAGGGAAAGGACGTGCAGGCGGCGATGGAGCGGTATTTGCAGCGTTTTCCTGATGCGGTCATTCTGTGCGACGAGGTCGGCTGCGGCGTGGTGCCCATCGACCCTGTCGAACGGCAGTGGCGGGAGGAAACCGGCAGGCTGTGCTGCCTGCTGGCGCAGAGGGCGCAGCGGGTGGAGCGGATCTTCTGCGGCATTGCGATGACCCTCAAGCCAACAAAGGAGGATGGGCAGAATGAAGATCACGCTGGTGCGGCACGGTAAAACCCAGAGCAACCAGGAACACCGATATCTCGGGTGGACCGACGAGCTTCTGTGCAGGGAGGGGATTGCATTGCTCCTGAAAAAAATGCGGAAGGGACTGTATCCTCAATCTCCAGACCGGGTGGTGTGCAGCCCCATGCGGCGCTGCATCCAGACGGCGGCATGGATCTGCCCGAAGGGCTATCCTTATAGGATAGAAGACGATCTCCGGGAAACGAATTTTGGCATCTTTGAGGGCAAGACCTATGAGGAGCTAAAGGGGGATCTGGACTATCAGCGGTGGCTTGCTTCCAACGGGGAAGGGCCCATCCCGCAGGGGGAGTCCCGGATGCAGATGTGCGCACGCTGCCTTGCCGGGTTTGAGCGGCAGGTGGCCTGTGCGCTGCAGGAGGGGAAAAAGGAGCTGCTCTTTGTGGTCCACGGCGGCAGCATCATGGCGATTCTGGAGCGGTATGCGCAGCCCGCGCAGCCGTATTATGCCTTTCATGTGGACAATGGGGACGGGTATATTTTGGAAATCCCGGACGGACAGCTGCTTCATGGGCGGTATCCGGTGCAAAAACTGGGCGAGGAGGAAAACAAATGAGGATTGTTTGGCTGCTGATCGGGGCGGTGGCGCTCGATCTTATCATCGGCGACCCGGCCTGGATCCCGCACCCCATCCGGGGAATCGGCTGGCTGATTGCCAAGGGGGAGAAGCTGCTGCGCGCCCTTTTTCCCACAAGGCTGCGGCTGGCGGGAAAAATCCTGGCGGTGGGCGTTCCGCTGATCACCCTGCTGATAAGCTGGGTGCTGCTGTGGATTTTGTACCGCATCCACCCGTTGCTGGGGTTTGCGGCGGAGCTATTGCTGGCGAGCTTGACGCTGGCGGCAAAGTCGCTGAAAACCGAGAGCATGAAGGTGTATGCCGAGCTGCAGAAGGGCGACCTGGAGGGCGCGCGCCATGCGGTATCGATGATTGTGGGGCGGGACACGGAGGTTCTTGACCAAACCGGCGTGACTAAGGCGGCGGTGGAAACGGTGGCTGAAAATACCAGCGACGGTGTGATTGCCCCAATGCTCTACATGGCGGTCGGCGGCGCGCCGCTGGCCATGTGCTACAAGGCGGTGAACACGCTGGACTCGATGGTGGGATATAAAAACGAAAGGTACATTGATTTCGGCCGCGCTTCGGCCAAACTGGACGACCTGGTCAACTGGATTCCGGCCAGAATTTCCGGGCTGCTGATGGTGCTGTCCGCCTTGTTAAACGGGCTGGACGGCAGGGGAGCGTGGCGCATCTTTTTGCGGGACCGGCACAACCATGCCAGCCCCAACAGCGCCCAGACCGAGGCGGCCTGTGCCGGTGCGCTGCAAGTGCAGCTTGCCGGAAATGCATATTACTTTGGAAAATTGTATGAAAAGCCGACGATAGGCGACCCGATCAGGCCGGTTGAAGCGCAGGATATTGTGCGCGCAAACCGGCTTTTGTACGGATGCGACCTTGCTTGCTGCGTCCTGTGCTGTGCGGTTCGGCTGTTGCTGGTCAATCTGTTTATCTAAAAAAACGGCGTTATTAAGGCAAATTTTAACTGTAAAGGGGAGTGCCTTCACATGATAAAACTGGTACATGGCGGGGATATTTACTCCGCAAAAGAACGAATCGAGGGGGAAATCATCGACTTTTCCGCCAACATCAATCCCTTGGGCCTGCCGCAGTCGGTGAAGGAGGCCCTGGGAAATGCGATGGATGCTTTTTCGCACTATCCGGATCCGATTTGCAGGGAACTGGTAAAGGAACTTGCAGAATCCGAGCAGGTGCGCCAGGAGCACATCCTGTGCGGCAACGGCGCGGCAGACCTTATTTTCCGGGCTGTGTGGGCGATGCGTCCCCGCTCGGCGCTGATTGCGGTGCCAACCTTTTCGGAGTATGAGCAGGCGCTGACTGCCTGCGGGTGCAAGGTCGACTACTTCGAGCTCAAGGCGGAAAACGGCTTTCAGTTGACCGAGGAGCTGCTCGAGCACATCCAGCCGCAGACCGATATCGTCTTTCTCTGCAACCCCAACAACCCGACCGGCCAGCTGACCGAGCAGAAGCTGCTGGAGCGCATCCTGGCCCGCTGCGCCTCCTGCGGTGCACTGCTGGTAGTGGACGAGTGCTTCCGGGATTTTCTGGACGAGCCGATGCAAAACAGCATGAACGGCTGGGTGGAGTCCTTCCCCAACCTGATGATTCTGCGGGCCTTCACCAAGCACTACGCGATGGCCGGCCTGCGGCTGGGCTACTGCCTGTGCAGCAATCCGCCCCTGTTGGAGAGGATGACGCAGTGCGGCCAGCCGTGGAGCGTCTCGGTCCCGGCGCAAATTGCGGGGCTGGCAGCGCTGCAGGACCGCGACTATCTGGAAAGGAGCCGGGAGCTGATCACACAGGAGCGCAGATATCTGAAGGAATCGTTTATGCGGCTGCAGATTCCGGTGATCGGCTCGCAGGCAAACTATATTTTCTTCTACCTGCCGGAAATCCCTGAGCTGCAGCAGGAATTGGAAAAAAGCGGCATCCTGATCCGCTCCTGCGACAATTACCGGGGACTGGAAAGGGGCTATTACCGCATCGCTGTCCGCACCCATGCCGAGAACGAGCGGCTGGTTGCGGCGCTCGAAGCGGTTTTGCAGCCGCCGGTCATCGAGCCGGTCGCTGCGGAAACGGTGACCGTCACAGTGGAGCCGGCGCAGCAATTGCCTGAAGCACAGGTGCTGCCACCGGAGGAGGAAGTTCCTTCCCAAGCGCAGCCGGTGGAGGAACAACAAGTAGAAGAAAATTCGGAGGGCGAGAAGCCAGATTCTGCGGCAGAACGCACTGCTGAATCTATTGCCGGCCAAGCAAAGGAGCCGGACTGCCCTGTTCCGGAGACCGCCCCGGCAGAGGTACCAGAGCCGTCCGCAGCGCCGGAGGACGAGCGGGAAATGAAGATTCCCCAGCAGGACAGCGAAACCCCACCCAGCGCCGAGCAGAAGCGCCAGTACCGCTTTCTGCGCGACCGCCAGAAAAAATATGACTGGGAAGGAGAGGAGGAAGCGTAATGGCCAAGGCAATTATGGTGCAGGGCACCATGTCCAACGCGGGCAAGAGCTATCTGGCAGCGGCGCTGTGCCGCATCTTTCACCAGGACGGCTACCGGGTTGCCCCTTTTAAGTCGCAGAACATGGCGCTCAACTCGTTTATCACCGAGGAGGGGCTGGAGATGGGCCGCGCCCAGGTGATGCAGGCCGAGGCCGCAGGCATCAAACCGTCGGTGCTGATGAATCCCATCCTCTTAAAGCCGACCAACGACACCGGCTCCCAGGTCATCGTCAACGGCGAGGTGCTGGGAAATCTGTCCGCCAAAGAGTACTACAGGCGCAAAAGGGAGATGATCCCCCACATCATGCAGGCTTACCGTCAACTGGATGAGCAGTACGACATCATCGTGCTGGAGGGGGCGGGCAGCCCGGCGGAGATCAACCTCAAGCAGGACGACATCGTCAACATGGGGATGGCAAAGCTGGCCAAAGCGCCGGTGCTGCTGGTGGGAGACATCGACCGCGGCGGCGTCTTTGCCTCACTGGCGGGCACATTGATGCTGCTGGACGAGGACGAGAAGGCGATGGTCAAGGGCCTTGTCATCAACAAATTCCGCGGCGACGTCTCTATTTTGGAGCCAGGACTGCGGCAGATTGAGGACATCACCGGCAAGCCGGTGGTCGGCGTGGTGCCGTACATGAATCTGGATTTGGAGGACGAGGACAGCCTTTCCGAGCGGTTTACCCGCCGGGACAAGGCCGCCGCCATCGACATCGCAGTGGTGCGCCTGCCGAGAATCTCCAACTTCACCGACTTTAACAGCCTGGAGTGCATTGAGGGCGTGGCGGTGCGCTACATCAAAACTGTCAGCGAGCTGCGCGTACCCGACCTGGTGATCCTGCCAGGCACCAAAAACACGATGGAGGACCTGCTCTGGCTGCGTCAGAGCGGGTTGGAGGCGGCCATCCTCAAACTGGCCGCGCAGGGAACGCCGGTCTTTGGCGTCTGCGGCGGCTATCAGATGCTGGGACAGGAGCTGCGCGACCCGCTGGGCATCGAGCATGGCGGAACGCTCAAAGGCTTGGGGCTGCTGCCGCTGGTCACCACCTTCAGCGCCCAGAAAACCCGCACACAGGTCAGCGGCCGCACCGGCGACCTTGCCGCCACCGCGCTGCCGCAGCTTTCCCATCGGGCCTTCAGCGGGTACGAGATTCACATGGGGCAGACCGAACTGTGTGGTTCGAGTGGTTTGTGTGAATCACACAAACCGAACAAAGCAAACAATTCAAATGCGTTTCCCTTCGGCGTCATCGAGCGGCGCAACGGGGAAGCTTGCGCGGAACAACAGGGCTTTTGCTGTGGGAATGTGTTTGGCACCTATATCCACGGCATCTTTGACCAGCCGCAGATGGCGCAGGGCTTGATCGAAGCGCTCTGCTTGCGCAAGGGCTTAGACCCGGGGAAGATTGCTGCGGTGGACTTTGCGCAGCACAAGGAGGAACAGTACAACCTGCTGGCGCAGGGCGTGCGCGAAAGCCTTGACATGGATGCGATTTACCGCATATTAAAGGAAGGGATCTAAATGGCAGAAAGACAGACCGGCCTTGTCCACCTCTACTGTGGGGACGGCAAAGGCAAAACCACCGCCGCCATGGGCCTTGCGATGCGCGCGGCGGGGCACGGGTTGCGCGTGTTGATCGTGCAGTTTTTAAAGAGCACGCAGACCGGGGAGCTGGAGATTTTAAAGCTGCTCCCGCAGGTGAAGGTGCTGCGCTCAAGCGAACAGCTCGGCTTTACCTTTCGGATGAACGAGGAGCAGAAGCGCCGCGCCGCTGTCATCCAGCAACAGCTTTTTGCCGGGGCAAAGGAGCAGATGCGGGACACTGACCTGCTGATTCTGGACGAGGTGATGGCCGCCATCAACGCCGGGATGCTGCAAACCGAACGGGTCGCCGGCCTGCTGCGCGAGCGGCACGCGGGATTAGAGGTGGTGCTGACTGGCCGCAATCCGCCGCCGGAGCTGATAGAGCTGGCGGATTATGTCTCCGAAATCAAAAAGGTCAAGCACCCCTTCGATAAGGGAATTGCGGCGCGGGACGGGATTGAGCGATGAAGGCGGCGGATACGCTGTCGGTCAGCTCTCCTGTTTTTGCGCCGGATGGGACCATTCCGCTGTGCTGCACCGGGTTTGGCGAGGATGTTTCGCCGCCGCTGCACCTGTCGGGGCTGTGCAAAGGGGCGGTGAGCCTGGCCGTCACGATGGTGGATCTGGACATCCCGCTGCTGCGGGAATATCCGCACTGGCTGATCTGGAACCTTTCCCCGACGCAGGAGATTCCGGCGGCAATCCCGCCTGGAGAATCTTTGCCGGAGCTTCACGATGCGGCGCAGGGCGTTGCCTACGGCGTTCACCGCTACCGCGGTCCAAAACCGCCGCTTTGGGTCCGCAATACCCACCGTTACCGGTTTGATGTCTATGTGCTGGACTGCCGGTTGGCGCTGGACAGCCAGGCCGGGCTGAGAGATCTGCGCAGGGCGATGAAGGGACATATCCTCCAGCGGGGAAGTTTGATAGGAAAGTACCGCCATTCCCAACCGTTTGGAAGCAGGACGCTGACGGGAGAAAGATCAATATAAAAGGAAGGATCGTCTATGGAAAAAATTCAGCTGCAGCGGGTGCTGCCCAATGAAATCGAACAGAGGAGCTTTGAAATCATCACGCAGGAGCTGCGTGAACGGGGAGAGCAGGACAAGATTCTTCCTGAAAACGAGCTGGTGGTCAAGCGAGTGATCCACACCACCGCCGATTTTGACTATGTGGACAGTTTGTGCATCTCCGAGGGCGCGGTGGCAAAGGGAATCCGGGCGCTGCAAAACGGGGCCTGCATCGTCACCGACACCCAGATGGCCAAGGCCGGTATCAACAAACGAAAGCTGGCGCAGCTGGGTGGGGAGGTTTTCTGCTTTATTTCCGACGAGGATGTGGCGCAGAAGGCAAAGGAGCAGGGAAGCACCCGAGCCACCGCCAGCATGGAGAAGGCAGCCGCTCTGAACCGGCCTCTCATTTTTGCCATCGGCAACGCCCCCACCGCCCTGGTCAAGCTCTATGAGCTGATTGAGGAAGGAAAGCTCAAGCCTGAGCTGATCATCGGTGTGCCGGTCGGCTTTGTCAATGTGGTGGAGGCAAAGGAGCTGATCCTGCAAACTGGCGTGCCGCACATCGTGGCCCGCGGCCGCAAGGGCGGCAGCAACGTGGCGGCGGCCATCTGCAACGCCATGCTCTATCAGATCTGAGCGATATTTTCACACCTCCCAGCTTGGACATGGTATTGAAAATAAAAAGCTCTCTTTAAAAAACTTTGGGAGAGAATATAGACCGATTTGTCCACAAAATAAGGGGGCAAATCGGTCTTTTTCTTTAGCAGAAACGAATCCGGATAGAGATGTTAGTGCACCAGGAATGGGAAGTAGTTGCATACCAGTGATCCCAAGGTCTCAGTCCCCCCACCTCAAAAAAGAAATTTTAGGAACCCTCTTTCCTGAAAAGGCCTATTTTGCATAAATTGATTTTGAATCCTGCAGATGCTTTATTTGGCTGAATTGACAAAAAAATCTCAAAAACAAGTCTTTACGAACAATTCTTTAAGACATTCTATGCAATATCAAACTCATTAATCAGCATATATCACAAAAATTTCATTGCAGTATTGAAAAATATTCATCTTTTCACTATAATATTTATAAATCGTTCACGAAAGGACAACAATGAACTCCTGGCGGAGGCCGTGAAAGAGGGTCTGCCGCCATTATCCAAACCTATTACAAGGAGGGCAATTGCATGAAAAAAAAGATGACCAAATTGCTTGCACTGGCTTTGGCTGCAACATTTGCGCTGACTGCCTGCAACACAGGCGGGGAAACAACCGAACCTGCTCCGTCCGAAGACGGCGAGACTGCCGAGACAACGACATCGGAAGGGGAGGGCATTGCGGAAGCAACTTCTGAAACGGCCGAGCATGAACCGATCACCGATCTGTACATGTCCCAGACCGTTATCAACGAGATGGAAACCTTCAATATGCTCTATTCCCAGAGCCAGAAGGAATTCGATGTCCTGTGTAACAACTGGGACGGCCTGCTGGAGGTTGACACCCACGGTGTTCCGATTGCCGGTATTGCCGAGGACTGGGGCAGCGAGGACGGCGGCCTGACTTGGACATTCAACCTGCGTGAAGGGGTCAAATGGGTCGATGTCAACGCGGAAGAAAAAGCCGACTGCACCGCCTGGGACTTTGCTTCCGGTCTGGAGTGGGTGCTCAACTTCCATAAGAACGACTCTGCAAACACCTCAATGCCGCTGGAAATGATTGAGGGCGCTAACGAGTACTACGAGTACACCAAGACACTGAGCAAGGAAGAAGCTTACGCGCTGACTGCGGGCGAAGGCTCCACCTTCCTGGAGATGGTAGGCGTTGAGGTTCCGGATGATTACACCATCGTTTACCATTGCATCAACCCGAAACCATATTTTGACTCGGTAGCAACCTACGCCTGCCTGTTCCCAATCTCTCAGGCAATGGTCGATGAGCTGGGCGGCCCGGACGGCGTGCGCGCGATGAATAACGAGACCATGTGGTACAACGGACCATACCTCATGACCTCCTACATTCAGGGCAACGAAAAGGTACAGTCCAAAAACCCGAAATATTGGGACACCGAGTGCACCCTTTTTGACACAGTCACCATCAAGATGGTAGAGTCGACCGATATCGCTTTCCAGCTGTATCAGGCAGGGGAATTGGATTATGTTGCACTGACCGAGAGCAACCTGACCACCATCTATAATGATGAAAACAACGAGTTCCATGACTATCTGGTTGAAAAATTGCCGACCAAATATTCCTGGCAGATTCACTTCAACTTTGCAAAGAACAACGAAGACGGCACCCCGGACAACAATTGGAACCTGGCAGTGGCCAACGAGGCCTTCCGCCTCTCCTGGTACTATGGGCTCGACCTCAAGGAGTACTACTCCAGACTGAACGCCATCAACCCGATGAGCTGTGAAAACAACGCCTACACCATGAAGGGTCTGGTCTACACCTCCGACGGTACCGACTATGCTGACCTGGTAAAGGAAGAACTGGGCATTCAGGAAAACGGTGAGACCCTGGCCAGACTGGACGCGGACAAAGCAGAGCAGTATAAGCAGCAGGCCATCGAGGAATTGACCGCCGCTGGCGTTACCTTCCCAATCGGTATCGACTACTATATTTCCGCATCCAACCAGACCGCTCTGGACAGCGCGAACGTCTTCAAACAGTGCTTCATCGACAGCTTTGGTGAAGATTATGTTCAGCTGAACATCAAAACCTACGTTTCCAGCGCAACACAGGAAGTTTACACTCCACGGCTGCACTCCATCGCCCTCACCGGCTGGGGCGCTGACTACGGTGACCCGCAGAACTATCTGGGCCAGGAAACCTACGGCAACGACAACGCTTACTTCTCGGCCAGCTACAACTACATCAATGAAGTAGAAGCGAACGAGAACACTCAGAATCTGATCGACACCTTCGTCACCTTCACCGAAATGGTTGAGGCCGCGGACGCAATTCACGACGATCTGGATGCCCGCTACCAGGCTTACGCTGAGGCGGAGGCTTACATGATTCAGCACGCGATCTGCATTCCGAACTACTACGACGTCGGTTGGTGCCTGAGCAAGATCAACCTCTACAGCCAGCGCAACGCGATGTTCGGCTGCCAGAACAACAAGATGAAGAATTGGGAAACCTCGGTTGACGGCTACACCACCGAAGAAATGGAAGCTTTCAAACAGGCGTACCTCGCTGAATAGTTTTCAATAATGATCAAAAAGGCTCCTCTGCCAAAGAGGAGCCTTTTTTTGTGCTGTGTTGGGGATAACAAAAATTGGCATTGTGATTTTGTTGTGAAAAATATACAATTCTGGTATGAATAAATGCCCGAAAGAGAGAAAAGCGATTTGGCGCACCGATGGCTGCTTGACGGAGCAAAAATATTTCCGTATAATGATTTTGCAAGGGTTGTTTTTTTATTAACAACGAAAATTTAAACAGTAAAGGAGACATGAAAATGAAAGGTTACGCAATGCTCAAAATCGGCGAATCCGGTTGGATCGAGAAGGACAGACCTGCCTGCGGTCCAATGGACGCAATCTGCCGTCCACTGGCAGTTGCCATCTGCACCTCGGACGTACACACCCTTTGGGAAGGCGCGATCGGTGAGCGCCACAACATGATCCTGGGCCACGAGTGCTGCGCGGAAGTAGTCGAAGTCGGCTCGTTGGTCAAGGATTTTAAACCTGGCGACCGCGTACTGGTTCCAGCCATCACCCCGGACTGGAATTCGCTGGAAGCGCAGGCCGGCTACTCGATGCACTCGGGCGGCATGCTGGCTGGCTGGAAGTTCTCCAACTTCAAGGATGGCGTTTTCTCCGAATATTTCCACGTCAACGATGCGGACGGTAACCTGGCTCTGCTGCCTTCCAACATCACCCCAGTGGATGCCTGCATGCTCTCCGACATGGTTCCAACTGGCTTCCACGGCGTTGAGTTGGCCGATATACAGTTTGGCGACAGCGTTCTGGTCATCGGCATCGGCCCGGTTGGCCTGATGTCGGTTGCGGGCGCAAACATGCGCGGCGCTTCCCGCATCATCGCGGTCGGCACCCGCCCGGTCTGCGTAGAAGCAGCCAGAGGCTATGGCGCCACCGATTTCATCAGCTATAAAGATGGCAGCATCGAGGATCAGGTTCTGGCGATGACCGACGGCAAGGGCGTGGACAAGGTTGTTATCGCGGGCGGCGGCTGCGAGACCTTTGAATCCGCCATCAAGTGCCTGAAACCGGGCGGCAAGATTGGCAATGTCAACTACCTGGGCAGCGGCACCTATGTCACCATCCCGCGCGTCGAGTGGGGCGTCGGCATGGGTCACAAACAGATCAGCGGCGGCCTGATGCCGGGCGGACGCCTGCGCATGGAGAAGCTGGGCTCGCTGGTAGCTGCCGGCAAACTGGATGTCCATCCGCTGGTCAGCCACGTCTTTGAGGGCTGGGAACACCTGGAGGAGGCCCTGTTCCTGATGCGCGACAAACCGGCCGACCTGATCAAACCGGTTGTCAAAATCGCCGACTAAAGGAAGATAAACGATGAGAATTCTGGTCGTTTCCGGCTTTTTGGGCGCCGGCAAAACAACCTTTATCAAGGAACTTGCCCGCCGCACGCGCGAAGATTTTTCCGTTATGGAAAATGAGTACGGGCAGGTCGGCATTGATGGGCAACTGCTGGCCGAAAAGGAAATGCCTGAGAGCGGGGAAGAGGATGCGGGCAAGCTGAACATCTGGGAGCTGACCGAAGGGTGCATCTGCTGCTCGATGAAGTCGGACTTTGCTTCCTCCATTTTGACCATCGCCAACACCATCGACCCGGAATATCTGATTGTGGAGCCGACCGGTGTGGGGATGCTCAGCAACGTGATGAGCAACATCCGCCTGATTCAGTACGAGCGAATCTCCCTGCTGTCGCCCATCACCATCCTGGACGGCAATTCCTTTGACCGCTACTGCAGGGAATTTCCGGATATCTATCGGGATCAGATTGCTTCTGCGGGCTGCGTCCTGGTTTCCAAGATGGAGGGGGCGGACCGGCAGACGCTGGAGCAGCTGGAGCAAAGCATCCGCCAGATCAACCCGGACGCGGAGATTTTCACCACCCACTACTCCGCCAATCCCGATTCCTGGTGGGAAAGTTTGCTGTCGCGTCCGGCAGACCCCGCTCAAAAGCTGCCCGGCAAAGCGGAAACGCTGGATCTGCAAAATCTCGGCCTGACCGAAGTTTCGCTGCCCAGCGGCAACCATCTGTTGCTGTTTTTACAGGGCGTGGTGGCCGGCGTGTTTGGGGATATTTGCAGGGCGAAAGGATATCTCCCGGTCGGCTCCGGTGAGCAGACCGCCTGGCTGCGCTTTGATGTGGTGGACCACAACTACAGTATTACGGGAATCGAAGCGATGCCCGACAGCCGCGCGGTTCTGATCGGAAAAGGGCTGAAGAAAAATTGGCTGCGAGAGGTTTTGCAGAAAAATTTCTGGGTTACTGAGAAAAAATAATGCTGAAACGGCTGCGAAGGGAATCTTCGCAGCCGTTGTTTTTTTGCACTATAGTTCCAGTAGAATAGGGAGATGGTCTGAATAGTTGAGCCACGCGGGATCACAAAGAACCTGGAAATCCTTGATTCGCTCCCTTTCTATAAAACAATAATCAATGTGGTATCCTTTGACCAAGTGCCGGTATAAGTAAAATGTAGGTTGTTTTTCTTCTCCCTGTTTTTCATGATAAACCTCATGATAGGCAGAAATCAAATTTTTCTTTTCCGGTTCCTTCACAATATTTGTATGATTTCTTATGCTGTGCGTTTTATCCCATATTTTGTTGCTGTTAAAATCTCCGATTATAATTGTTTTATCATTAAATTTTTCTATATTTATGCACTGGTAAATGTAATATTCTTCAATATAAGGCTTGCAGGCCCAAACTCCAAGCAAATCAAAATCATGATTTACTTTGACAGAAAGGAAATTCCTTAAGCAATAGGTTTCCCAACGATTGTTTTCGATCAAAATGCCTTCCTTTGCAAAAATCCCCAAACCTTTATTTTTATTTTCCCCGTTCCAGATATCGTTTTTGGCAAAGTCGCCATATGCGGTACCGACATAGTTCTGTGGATCTTCACATTCTTGAATAACATAGATATCAGCATTCAGTTCCTTTACTTTCTCAAATTTTTCACGAAACTTGCCGTTGCAGTTCCAGCTTACGATTCTCATAAACGCCTCATTGCTTTCAAAGATAGATGTAAAAAATATCATAAAAATATCCAGAACCACAAAAGTGATTCTGGAACGCGTGGGGTATGTTGACAAAAAATAGGCTTTAAACGAGAGTTGCAGGGCAAAAGAAAAAGGCCAGCCCGGAACGCAAATTGCGTCCAGGCTCAGCCTGGTGCCGGTGGTGGGACTTGAACCCACACGTCATTGCTGACAACGGATTTTGAGTCCGTCGCGTCTGCCATTCCACCACACCGGCAAATTACTCAAATATTATACACGATCTTTTAGAAAATTGCAAGAGGGAATGAACCCTTTTTTTAAATTTTATGAAATCTTCATCCCTGATTTTGGACTTGCTGTGCTGTTTTAAAGTTACTTCCAAAAAAATTAATCCGAAAAAGGTAAAAGTTGCATCCTGAAATGCAACTTTTGCCTTTTTTGGGGGTATTGGTGAAGGGGGCTTTTATAAAGAAGCCTTTCCCAATGAAAATGACAGGTTGTCCCCGAAAGTTTTCTGGATTGTTGGACAATCAACAAGGAGGTGGATGATACAGATGAAGGGGAACAGTACCGAGCTGACTTGGTTTGAAAATAAGTTTTTTCTTTTGCACAAACAACCATAACTCCCCCGAAAACAGCTAAACAGGGAGAAAGGCGACTTGGGCCTTACGGCTTAAAACGGTAGCCGGCCCCCCAAACGGTTTGGATATACCGTGGCTCGGAAGGCGTTTTTTCTATCTTATCACGCAGGCGGTTGATGTGCACCGCCACGGTCGCATTGTCTCCCATCACGTCGTATCCCCAAATTCGTTCGTACAGAGTTTCTTTGCTGAATACAATATCTGCATTCAGCATCAGGAACAGCAGCAGTTCATACTCTTTGTTTTTCAGCTCAATTTCTTTTCCGTCCACAAAAACCCGACGGCTATCCTGTTGGAGCAGGATGGAACCAAGCTGGATTTGAGAGCGATTTCCACCTCCCGCACCTTTCAGTCGGTCATATTGGGCGAGGTTTGCCTTAATCCTGGCCACCAGCACATTAGGAGAAAAGGGCTTGGTGATATAATCGTCCGCCCCCATTCCCAAACCTTTAATTTTATCAATGTCTTCCTGCCGTGCCGTCACCATTAAGATGGGGATATCCAGCGTTTCCCGAAGCCTGCGGCACACGTCAAAGCCGTCCATGCCGGGCAGCATCAGATCAAGCAGGATCAAGTCATACCGGCCCATCCGTCCCATGCGGATACCGTCAGGGCCGCTTGCAGCGATGTCCGTTTCAAAGTCATTGACCGTCAGATAATCGCGCTCGATGGCGGCGATGGTTTCGTCATCTTCAATAATCAGGATTCGTTTCATCTTCTTTTCCTCCTTATGCTAAGGGAATCTTCATCGTTATCCGCAGGCCACCCTCCGGCAGATTTTCTGCACAAATGGAACCTCCCATCCGTTCCAGCGTCTTTGCAACGATGGCCAGACCCAATCCGCTGCCCTGATGAGGATTTTTGCGGGAAGGGTCACTGCGGTAAAATACATCAAACAGCCTGGACAGAGCCTCTGCAGGGACTCCGGGTCCGTCATCATCCACCTGCAGCCTGCAATATATTCCTGCAACCTCTGCTGTTATCACAGCAGTCCCAACGATTTTTTCCTTATATTTAGCGCTGTTATCCAGCAGGTTGGACAGAATGCTGCGAAAATAGGTGGGATCTGCCTGGATGATGAGGGGAGAGGGCGGCATTTCTATTCTGATCTGAAGGCCGCGCCGCCAATATTCTTCCGCCGAAGCCAGCACAAAATCCCTGATTTCATTGACGACATCCATCCGCTCGGCACTGTAAGGAAATTCACCCAATTCCATTTTTGAAAACAGGAACAGTTTTCGTACCATTTCGTCAATATCTACCGTTTTTTTCTGGATGACGCAGAGGTAAGCCCGCTGCTTCTCCGGAGTGACTGCGACACCGTCCAAAAGCCCCTCCACATAGGCGCGGATGGAGGTCAGAGGGGAGCGAATATCGTGTGAGATGCCTGCCAGCAGTTCCTTACGGCTTTCTTCTTCCTTCTGCAACTGCTCCACAGAGGTGCGCAGCCGCTCAGCCATCTCGTTGAAATCTTCACAGATTGGCAGAAACTCGTCCTTTTCTGAATAGGCAATCCGATGGCTGAGATTGCCATCTCGAATCTGATGGACACCTTCCGACAACGTTTTGAGTGGTTCGGAAATTCTGCGAAATACAAACCGAGTCAAAAATCGATTGGTGAGAAAGATGATAAAAAGCAGAAGAACAGCCATCAAAAAGAAGATGCCGACAGCCCAAGCTTTCAAATTCAGACTTGACAAGGAAACGACCGGATTATAGATAACAATTTGATAGTCCGTTCCATTTGCCTGGACAAACTGGCCGTATAGTTCGAAACTTCCGTCAGAAACGGAGCCTTTCCCATCCAATGTCGCCAAAGCCTGCTCCAGCCGATCCTGAGAGGGAACTGTCCCGCTTCCAAACTGCAGCAGCAGCTTCTGGCCTTCCTTGATTTGTATGGTGAGCTGATTTCTTTCTACGATTCGGGAAAGTGAAGATTCAGCTTCATTTTTGTGGGCCGCATTAGAATCAGACAGCCAGTCCGTTGCAAGCTCCAGCACATGGCCGCGCATTTCCATTAGCTCCTCATGCAGACTAAGCCGGTATTCCGCATGGGGAAAGGCCAAAATGAAAAAGAAAATCAGGGAAGCCATCAGCGCAATTACGGCCAGTGCAGCAGGAATAATCAGCATCAAAATGTTGGAGATAAAGAGCCTTCTTTTGATGGTCATGTCCACCCCTCCTTACTGAACATTATACATCATACACCCCAAATATAAAATAAAATTAAACTGTCATCTAAAAGTGGGCAAGGAAAAACCATCCGGGATTCCATGGGCCCAGGATGGTTTTCCTTGTCATATGAGAAAAGAGTTTTAGAAGATGTCAAATGGATGGAAACACCGCGTATCATTTCAACAAGGGGAAAGTTACGATATTCTTCTCTTTGCGCATGCTTCTGGACGCTCTGCGCTGTCTTGATCAAAAAGGTTTTTCCTCCGGTCCAAGTTTCGAATCAGTAAGCTGATTCCCCGCTCTGCCAGAAAACTCAAGGGAATAAATCCAGCCAGCAAAAGCAGTGTCAGACTGGTGGGAAGCGAAACCTGCAGCATTGAATGGAACAGGAAAACGGCCAGATAAAATCCCGCTGTCATAGTGCAGCAAAGGAAGGTGCGCAGACGGTTCAGCGGCCAGCTTGCCTTAAATACAGCCTGGATTCCTACCGTCCCTACCAGCAGGTAAAGCAGCAGGTCAAATTGAGCGGTTGGAATGGGCATAACCCATGAAAGGGCAAGCAATACAACAAAACAGATCAGGATAGAAACAGCGTTGGGAAACGCGCGCCGCAAGACCGAGGGAAGAAAGCGGCCGGTTATCCTCCTGTTGTCAGGTTCAAAGGAGATGAAGAAGGCAGGATAGCCTTCAATGATGAGGTCGATAAGGGTGATTTGGATCGGCATAAATGGAAATGGAATGTTCAGAACAAGGCATACAAGGGACAACAGCACCGAATAAATGGTTTTTACAAAAAACACGCCAGCCACACGGGTGATGTTATTGACCACCCGCCGCCCCTCGCTTAACACAGATGGAAGGGCGGAAAAGTCGGAATCCAGCAAAACAACCTGGGAAATCTGCCGCGCGGCGTCGCTGCCCTGCGCCATTGCGATGCTGCAGTCTGCCTGACGCAGCGCCAGCAGATCGTTGACACCGTCCCCGGTCATGGCTACCGCGTGTCCTTTTTTCTGCAGCGCCTGCACCAACTGCTTTTTCTGAAGGGGAGAGACGCGGCCGAAGATAGAATAGTCGGCTGCGGCCTTTTCGATTTGAGCCTCTTCCGTAATGCCGGTCATGTCCAGATAGCGTTCCGCTTCCGGAAATCCCACCTGCTTTGCCAGCGCGGAAACAGTCACCGGGTTATCGCCGGAAATCAGCTTCAGTGCAACCCCTTCCTTCTGAAAATAGGCCAGGGTTTCTGCGGCATTGGGTCGTATGGAGTCGGAGATTACAATGTAAGCAAGCTCCTGAATGTGGGGCAGGGGACCGTTTTGATCCAGCGGTTCTTTGGTATATCCTGCCAGCAGGAGACGTTTTCCGGTCTGTTCATCCCTTTCCAAGTATGGGGGAACGGAGGCGCCCAGCCGTTCCGGAGCGCCGATCACAAAGGTCCCGGCGTTTTGGAACTCGATGGCGCTCCATTTTCGCTCAGAAGAAAATGGAATCTTGTGGATGGGGGAAAATACGTCACTTGCGGCAAAGTGCGCTTTCAGTGCCTGAAAAGTAGCATTGTTGTCGTCAGTGTACTGCAAAAAGGAACCTATCAGTTCTTCAAACAGCACTGAACCCTGCGGCTCGGCAGAGTATACTTTTTCCACCTGCATCTTGCCCTGCGTCAAGGTACCGGTTTTGTCCAGACACAGGGTATCCACATGGGCAAGGGTTTCTAGGGCAAACAGCTCCTGTACCAACACCTTTTTCCGGGAAAGGGTGATGATTCCAACCGCAAGACTGATGCTGATGAGCAGTACAAGCCCTTTGGGAAGCATCCCCAGCAGGCCCGCCGCGGTGGTGACGACAGCGTGGTTGAGCGTGTCACCACGCAGCAGAAAAGCTTCCAGAAAGAGCAGAATTCCCAGCGGGGGGATCAGAAAAGCGGTAAAGTGGGTGACTTTCCTCATGGAGGAAAGCAGCTCAGAATGGATGCCGCGCAGCCGTTTTGCCTCGCGGGCAATTGCCGCCGCGTAGTTTTCCACTCCCACATGTTCCACACAGGCCCGGCACCTTCCGCTGACGATGAAGCTGTCGGAAAGGAGGTGGCTTCCTTCCGGTTTCAAAACCGGATCGGATTCTCCGGTTAAAAGGGACTCGTTTACCTCCGCCTCTCCTACCAGTATAACGCAGTCGGAGCAGACCTGGTTTCCCGCTTCCAATTCGATGACGTCCTGCTCCACCAACTCATGGATAGGGATTTCCGAATGCTTTCCGTCACGGATTACCCTGACGGTGGGTGCAGATAAAAGCGAAAGCTTTTCCACCAGTTTTTTGGCGTGCAGTTCCTGTACAATTCCGATCAGGGTGTTGACTGCGATAATGCAAATAAACATCATGTTGGACCATGCACCCACAAGGGCCAGTGCGATGGCAATCAACACATTGAACAGATTGAACAGGGTACAGGATGCAGACATCTGAGGTGGTGGGCTCCGAACGGTAAAGCGTCCCATTGCGAATCAGGATTCCGGTCGCCAGAAGCAGATAGCCAAGAAAGGTTTTGCGGGCGTTCTGCTGATCCTTGAAAACCAGATTCCGGTTCAGGAGATAATTAAAAGTTCCGCTTCCCAGCCTTGCGATGACATTGCTCATCAGTACCCCGTATTGAAATCCCCGGGTGACTGCCGCCAAGGCCATAAACAAAACATAGTCCAGGGCAAAGCTCGCCAGAGAGGAGGAAGCGAATTTGAAGATGGTCTTTAAGATTTTAATGGAATCCCGGAAGGGATGAAAGTGAGAACTGGAGTTTTCTCTGTCCAGATAGACCGTCTTAATGGGAATTTCCACTACCGGAATACCGTTTCTGTGACAGTGCAGCAGCATATTCATTTCGTATTCATACCTGCTTTCCTCTGTCTGCAGCATATAGTCGAGCAGCGAAAAGTTAAAGGCGCGCAGTCCGGTCTGTGTATCGCTAACTTTGGTGCGGCTGACAATGCGGAAAACGGTCCGGGTTATTTTGTTCCCCAGTTTGGAGCGCAAAGGGATATCTTTATCAAAGTTGCGCACTCCCAAAACAAGAGAACCCGGATGAAGGCGTGCCGCCATGATGGTGCGTTCCATATCTTCCGGCAGGTGCTGACCGTCCGCATCCATCGTCACAATATAAATTGTAGCGTCTTCCAGCTTGCGAATATAAGCAAACGCCGTTTTCAGCGCCGCTCCCTTTCCGGTATTTTCAACGTGATGCAGGACAACCACGCCGGACAGATTATTTAACTGCTCAAAAATCCACTGCTTATCCGGAGCGCTGCCGTCGTCCACAACAATCACGCCGTAACCGGCGGCAACCACCTTTTTGACAAGATCCGGAAGCATCTCTGAGGGCTGATAGGCGGGAATTACCACAATATCGACCCCACGAATTTCCATTGATAAACTCATAAGGGAACCTCCTTTGCTTTGATACTTCACAGTTTACGGGCGGAAAATGACAGGACCATGAGAAAAAAATGAGTTTTTTCTCATGTTAGCCGAAGGGGAGAGCCTTTTGGAGGAGAAGAAAGTCCGCATTTTCCAATTTTTTTCTCATCAAATTCTCATTTTAACAGAATAAAATAACAGCAACCCAATATAGAAAGGTGGACAAAATCATGAGGATATTGGTAGTCGAAGATGACAAGGTTCTTCATCATCTCATTGCAAAGCGATTGAAGGAAGAAGGTCACTCGGTGGATGACTGCTATGATGGCGAATCTGGATTTGATTACGCGGACTCGATGCAGTATGACTGTATTATTCTGGACCTCATGCTTCCTAAAAGGGACGGAATCTCCATCCTGCGGGAACTGCGGAACAAGGGAAATGCTTCCCCGGTGCTGATATTGACAGCAAGGGACTCGATTGATGACCGCGTTGTTGGCCTGGATGCCGGAGCGGACGATTATTTGGTAAAGCCCTTTGCTTTCGACGAATTTTCTGCCCGGGTTCGAGCATTGCTGCGCCGTGGAAGCGACACCAAAAGCACCGTTTTGTCCCTGGCGGACCTGACACTCAACACCACCAACCGGAAGATAGTCCGTGGAGAACGCAATATCACCCTGACCTCCACCGAATATGCTCTGCTGGAGTACCTGCTGCGCAATCAGGGACATGTTTTAACACGTTCTCAAATTGCCGACCATGTTTGGAATTATGACTTTGAGTACGATTCCAATGTGGTGGATGTTTACATCCGGTACTTGAGGAACAAGATCGACCGCGATTTTCCTGTGAAGCTGATTCATACCGTTCGTGGTACCGGGTATGTGATGAGGGTGGAAGAATGAAACTGACAATCAAGCGGCGCATCATGCTTCTCTACACCTTGCTGACCACAATTTTATTAGGAATCCTGCTGCCGATTGTTTATGTTACGGTTTCCGCCTCGCTCAACCTTGACATCCAATCGCGGCTGAACAATGCCATCGCACAGGTACTGATTGCGGTAGACGACCAGGACGAAAAATTTGTGCTCAATGACCAGGTGGATCTCCCGGACTATATCTCCATGTGTGTGATGGATGGGAATGGAAAACTCATATTTTCCACACCCGGAGGCGAATGGCTCCCACAGGTCTCCACAGATACAACCGGGAATACCATATACCGGAATGAGACCTACACCGTTCTGAAGGAGAAATTTAAAATTGAGGAAAATACCGTCACCGCTTTCGCAGCAATTTCTTCCGATTATGCACTGCGGTCACTGAATATTCTCAAGCTGCTCCTCATTATCTTAACGCCAATTTATCTTGTTTTTTCGGTTGCGGGAGCTTACATTCTGGCCAGAAGGGCAATCCGCCCCATTGCGGAGATCACCAAAGCGGCAGAAAGCATCAATGCTAAGGATTTATCCAAACGAATTACCGGAATTACCACAAAGGATGAGGTACAGAAACTGGCAGACACCTTCAACATCATGTTGGATCGGCTGCAGGAATCCTTTGAGCGGGAGCGGCAATTCACCTCAGGCGCCTCCCACGAACTGCGCACTCCTGTAGCTGTCATTTCCGCCTGCGCCGAGGATTTGAGAGGCTGTGTGCAGGGCAGTGACAGCAGACAGAGTCTGGAGGCAATCGAAAAGGAAAGCGAGCGCATGAATAAAATTATCTCGCAGCTTCTTCTGCTCACCCGCGGCTATGAGGGAAGGTACCACATGGAGAAGGAGGTCCTGGAACTTCATGTGGTGGTGGGTTCTGTCATGGCTGAGCTGTCAGAGATAGCAGCTGATTCGCAGATCCGACTGTTCAATAAGGTACCGGAAAAGAGCACCGTCTTTGCGGATCAAAGCCTAATCACCCAGCTCCTGATTAATCTGATCGGAAACAGCATCAAATATGGGGTGCGCGGCGGCAAGGTGACAGTCAGGGCCTCCAATAGTGAGCGGGGCTGTACCTTTACCGTTTCAGATAACGGCATCGGTATCCGGGAAGATGAACTGGAACATGTGTTCGAACGATTCTATCGCGCTGATAAAGCCAGGGACCGTTCCGGTTCCGGCCTGGGGCTTTCCATTGTAAAGTGGATTGTGGCACTTCATAACGGGAAAATTTCGATCCGCAGTCGGTACGGTAAAGGGACGCAGGTAACGGTTGCTCTTTCCGCCAGGAAGCCTTAGATAAGATTCTTCTATTCCTGCTAACCGGTGAAAATCCCACAAAGCCCTTGCCTTTATCCCCGAATAATTATATAATAAGAACAAATCATTGCCCTTTTACGGGGCATTTCCCTGCAAAGGGGAAGGGAGGAATTGAGATGCAAAGAATCACGATGGAAGATTTTGGGAACATCCACTGCCTTTCGCAGCTGCAGTATGCGCCGGACGGAAAAGCGGCGGCCTTTGTGGTAACGCGGGCCGACGTCAAAAAGAACGAGTACCTTTCCGAAATCTGGCTGATGGAAAAGCAGCAGGATGCCTTCACCGCGCCGCGCAAGCTGACCGCGGGCGGCAAGGAGAGCAGCTTCCTCTGGCTGGACGGGCAGAACCTGCTGTTCCCCGGCGACCGCAAAAAGGCCCACGAGCCAAAGCCGGGCGAGGCGGTCACCGTTTTTAACCGCATCAACATCCACGGCGGCGAGGCCGAGGAGCTGTTCTGCGTCCCGATGAAGGTCAAATCCATCCGCAAGGTGGGCGAGCACGAATTTTTGCTAATCGGTGTCTACGACCACAACGCCATCGCGCTCGACGGGCTGGAGGGCGACGCGCGCCAGCAGGCCATCGAACAGATTGAGGAAGAAAAGGACTATGAGGTGTTCGACGAGCTTCCGTTCTGGTCCAACGGCAAAGGGGTCATCAACAAGCTGCGCAACCGGCTCTATCTGTTTGACAGCGAGAGCGGGGAATGCAAGCCGCTCAGCCCGGCGTTTATGAACGTCGCCGACTTTGACTACTACCAGCCGACCGACACCGTCCTCTACTACGGCCACGACTATGAGTGGATGGACGACCAGAAGGACGACATGTACCTGTGCCGGCTGCACGGCGAGGGCTGCGTCCAGGTCGATCTGCAGCACCGCTATGGGGTGGACGCTGCTGCCTTTGCCGGGGAGAAGGTCATCATCGCGGCCTCGACCGGCGAGCGATACGGCACCAACGAGAACCCGACTTTCTTCACCGCCGACCCGCAGACCGGCAAGCTGAATAAGCTCTGCGACCTCGACCCAAGCATGGGCTCCAGCGTCGGTTCGGATTGCCGTCACGGCGGCGGCATCCGCCAGAAAGCTGTCGACGGCGCCTGGTACTACAGCGAGACCCGCGGCTTTGATTCCTGCATCGTTCGCCTGGACCTGCAGCAGGGGACCGAGACGGTCGTTTCTCCCGACAAGCACGGCAGCGTCGACTGCTTTGACCGCTTTGATGGGGAGTTTCTCTACGTCGCCATGCGGGACAACGGCCTGCAGGAGATCTACACCTGCAAGGAAGGGGAGGGTGAAGAGCACAAGCTCACCGACTTGAACGGCGAATTTCTGCGCACCCACTCGGTTTGCCCGCTGCACCGCCTTTCCTTCACCGACAGCGACGGCGTCGAGATCGATGGCTGGGTCATCGAGCCGGTGGACTACGACCCGGACAAGACCTATCCGGCCATTCTGGATGTCCACGGCGGGCCGAAGACGGTCTACGGCGAGGTCTTTTTCCACGAGATGCAGCTTTGGGCCAACGAGGGCTACTTTGTCTTTTTCTGTAACCCGCGCGGCGGCGACGGCAAGGGCAACGAATTTGCCGACATCCGCGGCCCGCGCTACGGCGTGCTGGACTACAATGACCTGATGGAGTTCACCGACGTGGTGCTGGCAAAATATCCGCAGATCGACCCGACCAGAGTCGGCATGACCGGCGGCAGCTACGGCGGCTTTATGGCCAACTGGATGGTCGGCCACACCGACCGCTTTGCCGCGGTGGCTTCCCAGCGTTCCATCTCCAACTTTATCAGCAAGTGCCTGACCACCGACATCGGCTACTACCACAACCTGAGTGCGGTGCAGTCCGACCCGTGGAACAGCCCGGAGGAGATGTGGAACCGCTCGCCGCTCAAATATGCCGACAAGTGCAAGACGCCGACCCTCTTCATCCAGTCGGACGAGGACTACCGCTGCTGGATGGCCGACGCCTTGCAGATGTTCACCGCCCTGCGGATGCACGGCGTGCCGACCAGGGTCTGCCTGTTCCACGGCGAGAACCACGAGCTTTCCCGCTCCGGCAAGCCGAAGCACCGCGTCAGACGCTTAAAGGAAATCACCAACTGGTTTGACCACTACCTCAAGCACAAATAGAACGACATTATAACAAGGAAGGAAAGGGAAGAAAGCATGCAGATCACCACCAGGCCTTTCCAGGACACAGACCTTGGGCGCTGTCTGGAAATCGAGCGCGCGGCGGTGCGTTCCAACCACTATCTAAACGATGTCATCGACTACTACCGCACCACCAAAGGGGAGTTCACCCTCGCGCTGGCCGATTCTTTCCCGGCGGGGATGGGCAAGCTGACCGTCCTGTATGACGGCTCGGCTTGGCTGGAGCTGCTGCGGGTACATCCGGATTTTCAGCGGCAGGGAATGGGCAAGGCGATCTACCGGCGCTATCTGGAGCAGGTAACCGCCTTCGGCTGCCCCGCCGCCCGGATGTATACCGGCGTCAAAAACGTCGCCAGCGCTGCCCTGGCCGAACAGTTTGGCCTGCACCGCGGCCCGGAATTTCGCGGGATGAGTTTGCCGGTACAGGACGATTCGTTCCAACCGCAACCAAAACCGCTGCACCTGCTTGGTGGCGAAGAGGCTGCGGAGTATCTGCTGCCGCTGCAGGAGAAAACTGGCGGATTTTTGAGCATCAACCACACCTTTTACAAGCTGAACCGCTCCACCTGCTTTGGCTTTGCGGCGGCGGGCTGGGTTTATGGCGACGGGGAGGGTAGCGTCCTTGTCTGTGGGGCGCGTTTTCAGCCGCAAAAGGCGCTGTACATCGCGGCCCTTGCCGCCCCCGACAAAGCCAAAAAGGAGAACGCGCTCTCCTTTGCCTGCAACCTTGCGGTAATGACCGGCGCCGAAAAGCTGACCGTCCATTTCCCGAATCAGGACCAGCAGGAGCAGGAATTCTATCAGGCGCACGGCTTCACCGTCGACCCGTCGGACGACGTGGTGTATGAGCGGTAAACGACAGAAAGGAGCATCCGATCGATATGGAAGGAACGATGATGGCGCTGGTCTACAGCGGGGAGGGGAAGCTCTCCCTGCGGGAACGTGAAGCGCCAAAACTCCAGCAGCCCCGCGACGCCATTGTCCGGGTGACCCGCTCGGCCATCTGCACCAGCGACCTGCACATCAAAAACGGTGCGGTGCCGCGTGCAAAACAGGGCATCGTGCTGGGGCACGAATTTGTGGGGGAGATTGTCGAAGCTGGCAGTTCTCTTTCCCACCTGCGTCCGGGCGACCGGGTTGCCGCCAACTGCATTACCTTCTGCGGCGAGTGCTGGTTCTGCCAGCAGGGATTTATCAACAACTGCGAAGATGGCGGCTGGGAGCTGGGCTGCCGCATCGACGGCTGCCAGGCTGAATATGTCCGGGTCCCCTTTGCCGACAGGGGCCTGACCAAAATCCCCGACAGCGTTTCGGATGAGGACGCGCTCTTTTTGGGCGACATCCTCTCCAGCGGCTACTGGGGCGCGCAGTTGGCCGAGATTTCGCCCGGGGACAGCGTGGCGGTGATCGGCGCAGGCCCGGTGGGGATGTGCGCCATGCAGTCCGCCCGGCTGTTCGGCGCGGGAAAGGTCATCGCCCTCGACCTTTCCCAAAAGCGGCTGGACTATGCGATGGCGCAGGGGCTGTGCGACGATGTTATTTTGTGCGGCGAAGGATCGGTGGAGCAGCAAATCCGCAGCCTGACCCAAGGCAGGGGAGCAGACGCCGTCATCGAATGTGCCGGAAATGCGGACAGCTTTCAGACGGCGTGGCAGATTGCCCGGCCCAATGCGGTGGTCGCCATTGTCGCAATGTACGAGCAGCCGCAAACCCTGCCGCTGCAAAGGATGTACGGCAAAAATCTGATCTTCAAAACCGGCGGGGTGGACGCGACCCAGTGCAGCCGCCTGATGCGGCTGATTGAAACCGGCAAGCTTTCCACCGGCTTTTTAATCAGCCACCGCGCGCCGCTCAACGACATCCTGGAAGGCTACCGCGTCTTTGAGAAGAAGCTCGATAATTGTATCAAATGGGTTGTCACGCCGTATGAGCGTTAAGGCCACAATTGTCTTATCTGAAGAACATCCTCAGTTTCACGCAGCCCTGCGGCGGCGGGGGATACACACCCTCGCCGTGCGCCGCTGCGATCTTTTGGACAGCCCGGTGGCGTCCCACGCCGACATGCAGCTGCTGGCGCTGGACTCCCAGACGGTGCTGCTTTCGCCGTATCAGCCGCAGCTGAAGGCACAACTTTCTCAGCTTGGCCTGACCGTCCTGACCGGCCCGGCGCTGGAAAAGGAGTATCCGCGGGACGTCCCGTACAACGCGCTCCGTCTCGGAAATCATTACATTTGTAATCACAAGACAGTTTCGGCTGTGGCCAGAAGCCATTGGCAGAAACTGGGATGCCGCGAGATTGCGGTCAAGCAAGGTTACGCCAGCTGTTCAACCTGCGTCGTGGACGAGCGGTCGATCATCACAGCCGACGCCGGGATTGCCAGAGCCGCAACCGCCGCGGGCTTGTGCGTTTTGCAGATTCGACCAGGATTTATCCAAATCCCCAAATACGACACCGGATTCATCGGCGGCTGCAGTGGCCGGACCGATGACGCGGTGATCTTTACCGGCAAGCTGGAATCGCATCCGGACGGCGCACAGATGCGCAGCTTTATCAAAAGCCGCGATATGCAAATTGTAGAGCTGGCCGACGGTCCGCTGATCGACATCGGCGGCATGATTGTATTTTCATTTTAAATGAAACTGGAATGGGATTTTGATTGGCTTGCAATTTCTCATTTTATCATCCATGTTATCATGTATGCGGACGCTGATTGGCCTGCGGGTTTGGAACCGGTTTTGATTCGCCCCGCATTTCGCTAAATTTTCATTTAGCGAAATCTGGTGTATCCAAAAATGGGCCTTCCCTCAAGCGGTTTTGCTTTTGTTTTTTGGGATTGCTGGTTTTTCGTTTTTTCAAGGAACCGTTTTATTTTGCAAATCCCAGGATTTCAATGTTTTAATCGCAATTTTGTCCGCCATTCTGGCAAGCTGCGCGCCGCGGCAAATTTTAAATCCGCTGTGAACCGCCGCGCTAAAAAAATACAACCGGAGGTGAAAAATTTGGACCAACATATCATGTTCGATTGTCCCGACATCCTGCGGGAGTTTTTGTTCTACCTGGAAACCATCCAAGGACGTTCTCCCAAAACGGTCAACGGCTATTACATCGAGCTGCGCACCTTTTTGCGGTATCTCAAATCGGTCAAGATTCTCAAAAAGCTGCCGCAGGATGCCGAGGAACTTGCGCAGATCAAGATCGACGACGTCACCAAGGAGCTGGTCTGCTCGGTGACGCTCAGCGACATCTACGACTTTCTCCATTTTTCGCTGGACGTTCTGGGCAACAGCACCGCCAGCCGTTCGCGCAAGATTGCGGCCATCCGCGCGCTGTACAAATATCTGACCACCAAGACCAACTACCTGGAAGAAAATCCCGCCAAGAATCTGGACACGCCCGCGCAGCGCAAGTCGATTCCCAAATACCTGACGCTGGAGGAATCGCTCAAGCTGCTGGACAGCGTGCAGGATGAATCCCCTGCGGTCACCGCGCGGGACTACTGCATGCTGACGCTGATGCTCAACTGCGGGATGCGCGTCTCGGAGCTGGTGGGCATCGACCTCACCGACATCCGCGACAACACCCTGCGCCTGCTGGGCAAAGGCAACAAGGAGCGGGTCGTCTATTTAAACGACGCCTGTCTTGCCGCGCTGGAAAATTATCTGAAGTTCCGCAAGCCGCCGGAAACCGGAACCGACCGCAACGCCCTCTTTCTTTCCACGCAAAACCGCCGGATGACCACCCGGCGGGTCGAGCAGATTGTGCAGAAATATTTGAAGGCTTCCGGCCTGGACGGGCGGGGCTATTCCCCGCACAAGCTGCGCCACACCGCCGCCACCCTGATGTATCAGCACGGCGGAGTGGACATCCGCGCACTCAAGGAGATTTTGGGGCACGCCAACATCGGCACCACCGAGATCTACACCCACATCTCCAACCAGCTCATCGAGCAGGCCGCCAACGCCTCCCCTCTCTCGGAGGTCAAGCGCCGCCGCACTGAAAAGGAGCTGCTGATGGAGGAGGTAGAAAAACAGAATCAGGCGCAGGAAAATGGGACAAAGGATCAATCGGTATCATAAAAACAGAATCTTTTGAGAAGGAGTAGGAAAATGGATTTAAAAGAAAAGGCACTGCTGGCGGTGGATGCGCTGGAAAAAGAATACCCCGAGGCGCAGTGTTCGCTGGAGTACGACCCCAACAAGGCATACGAGCTGCTGATCTCCACCCGGCTCTCCGCCCAGTGCACCGACGCGAGGGTCAACATCGTCACCAAGGACCTGTTTGCAAAATATACCAGCCTTGCGGACTTCGCCAACGCCCCGCAGGAGGAGATGGAACAGATGATTAAAACCTGCGGCCTTTTTAAGACCAAGGCCCGCGACATCATCGCCATGTCCAAGATGCTGATCGAGCAGTACGGCGGGCGGCTGCCCGACACGGTGGAGGAGCTGACCAAGCTCCCCGGCATCGGCCGCAAGACCGCCAACCTGATTGTGGGCGACATCTACCACAAACCGGCGGTTGTCTGCGACACCCACTGCATCCGCATCACCAATCTCCTGGGCCTGAGCCACGGCACCAACCCGCTGCAGGTGGAAAAACAGCTGCGCGCGGTGCTACCGATGGACCGCGCCAACGATTTCTGCCACCGGCTGGTCCTGCATGGCCGCGCGGTCTGCGTCGCCAACCGTCCCCAGTGCGGCAGGTGCTGCTTGAAAGCCTTCTGCTCCTTTGCTAACGGGGAGATCGAGCCCCCGGCAAAGAAGAAAAAAGCCAAGGCCGAGGCTTAAAATGAAAGCGTAAAAAAACAGGATGGAT